>Ga0209915_1000266_pt1 | contig 151657 bp, 124 predicted proteins | sample ThiBiot_750_plan_FD_183952 | JGI IMG/M metagenome (GOLD analysis project Ga0209915, IMG submission 183952) | Wastewater bioreactor microbial communities from Cape Town, South Africa - Thiocy_cont_750_plan (SPAdes) | ecosystem: Engineered > Bioreactor > Thiocyanate-remediating >... | reverse complement strand
TTCTTGAGCAACAAGAGATTCGTATTGCTCAAGAAAGCATCAGTGAACACATAAGAGCAAAAGAGTTATTAGAGAATAGAGAAAATACAAATTCTCAGAGTAATCAACAACCAAAACCAGACCAAACACCCATTGAAAGAATCAAGTTACTTATCCAAGAGCAAAAATTTGCACGCACGCCGGCTGAGAAAGAACAGGCAGAAGCCAAGTTAAAGGCATACGCCCAAGAGTTCTATAAGCAAGATCCAACTTTTAAAAGCATCAGGGATAAAGATATTGAATTGACCAAGCAGATTAGGACTGTCCTGTTTGAGGAAAATAGGAGCAAGCAAATAGTTAAAAGTTATGAAAGATAAGATGGTATTCTATAGGTAATTAAAGAAGAGAAAGTGTTACCCCCATACTATCTCTTTTATGTTTAAAGCCTTATTGCCTAGTATTAGGGAATTAATCTAATGCTACCTATTTGCTACTTAAGGCAATTTTAAAATTTTATCCTGAGATTGTAAGTATTTGAATTTACTGGTGCCGGATGTCGGATTCGAACCAACGACCTACTGATTACAAATCAGGCGGCTTGATCATCTATCAAAATTGATATAAGCCTGTAAAGCTATATTTTTAGACATTCTTTTAAATTTTCCTTTCTTTTTACATTTACCAAAATTGGCCTCATTTTATTTTTATTGCTCCCCATATGCTCCCCTTTTTCTCTTTCGTTTCTCTCTTATTACTGTTATTGTAAGGTACTATAAATTATAATGAGCTAAGCAATGACATCGCAATCAATCAATAAAATAAAACTGACAAAAAGAGCCGTTGAAACAGCTGCTCCTCACCCGACAAAACGCCTTTTTTTATGGGACACCGAGGTTACAGGATTCAATCTGAGAATTTATCCTACTGGACGCAAGACTTACTTTCTACAGTATCGTAATGAATTTCACAAAACTCATAAAATTAAAATAGGAGTTCATGGCAATCTTACGACGGAAGAAGCCCGTGAGAAAGCAAGGCAACTCTCATTAAGAATTAGCTTAGGCGAAGATCCAGCTACAAATAATAAAGAGAATAAAAGAAAGTGTACTATGGCAGATCTTGCTAAAGAATATCTTGAATTACATGCTAAAATAAGCAAACGTAGTAAAAGCGTTAAAGATGATATGCGTATGATTTCATCTGTCATATTACCAAAGTTTGGGAAGCAAGATATTGGAGCCATTACATCACACGAGCTACAAAAATTACACAGGGATTTGAGAGAGACGCCTTATCATGCAAATCGCGTGAGATCCTTACTAAGTAAGATGTTCAACCTTGCCAAAGAGTGGGGCTGGCGCGCAGATAACCCAGTACTTAATATAGAAAAATATCAAGAAGAGAAACGCGATCGGTGGCTTAATGATGAAGAGTTACAGCGCCTGTGGGCAGTATTAGATAAGTATAACTATCACCTAACAACTTATGTCTTTAAATTATTGCTTCTTACAGGCGCAAGAAAAGGAGAACTTCTCCAAGCGACATGGGATCAATTTGACCTTGAAAAAGGCATTTGGACAAAACCTTCTCATTTAACTAAGCAGAAAAAGAAAGAGCATCTTCCTCTTTCAGAAAATGCTATTGATGTTATTAACGAGCTTATACACTTCAGGAAAGAATATTCTCCATATTTGTTCCCAAGTAAGATAGAGGGGCAGCCTTTACAAGAAATCAAAACATTTTGGAAAAAGGTTATAAAAGAAGCAAACCTTGAGAATGTTCGTATTCATGATCTTCGTCACACTCATGCTTCTCATTTAGTTTCAGATGGCTTGAGCTTATCCATTGTTGGTAAGCTACTAGGACATACTCAGGCAGCAACAACTCAACGTTATGCCCATATAGCAAATGAGCCTTTAAGGAAAGCGACAAGTTTATTCGGGGATAAGCTTAAGAAACTCACCTCAAAAGAGATATTTAATTCATAACACAAGTGTGAAAGTTTGATATTGATACAACTCTCCATATGCTCACTCTTATATAGCAAACCATAAGATAAAGTTTATTGTGGCTATTTAAAGGCGGCTTGCAGCAATTCGATAAATTAGATTCTTATCCCTCTTACCTACAGCAATGACTTGTACTACCACGCGATCATCATAAACACGGTAAACAAGGCGGTAGCCAGCAGAACGCAGCTTAATCTTATAACATCCTTCCATATTAATAAGCTTGTTTTTAGGAATATGAGGTTGCTCAAGAATTTTAGATAGCTTGGCTTTAAAGAATTGTTGTAAATCTGGAGAAAGCTTATCCCACTCTTTCTTAGCAGATTCTAGAAAGGTTAGCTTATAGGGCATCTAAATCAACAGAAACTTCTTTTTCAGCAGCGCGTGCTTTAACAAGCTCCACAAGCTCCAGATCTTCTAAGGCTTCCATGATACGCTCATATGTCTTGGCTGGAATACAATAGAAGACAGGCTCATTTCGATTAAGGATTGCCAGGGGTTCTCCATGGCTACTTGTCACTGTTCCCATAGGATTTCTTTTAAGTTCACTAATGCTCGCAGTTAGATTTGAATAAATGGGATGTGTCATGATAGTGCCTTTAACCAACATTATTAATAGTATTATAATAGCACTTTTAAAAGTCTAATTAAAGATTATTTGTTGGCACCTTATAAGAAATAGAAACTGTTGGTAGACCATTTGAAAAAGCAAGGTTACCCGTTTGTTTCTTGTGGTGATTTTGGTGTTTTATACGGTTTCTTGCTTTTAATAGCGTTGAGTACTCTATCAAGCTTTTCTTGAGCATAAGCTTTTTGCTCAGGGGTGATTTCTTGAACGTGATTGCCTTCTAGATCATATCGATTTGTGCTATTAATGACGGTTTTAAGATAATGGATGTTGTTCGTATAAAAGGTCAAAGCATCTCTTAGTTTTGCCTTAGAGGGGGCTTGGTCTTTTTCAAGAAAGGGAAAGAGGTCTTTATCAATATTAAGCTTAAGAGGCTTTAGTTCATTTTGATTAAAGCAAGAAGGGAATTGTTCGTAAAGCCATGCTAGGGTTACTTTAATTCCTTCTCTCTTCTTTTGCCTTGCTTCTCGTTCTTTTTGGGCTTGTTCCTTTCCTTCTCGGCGTTTCTCTTTCTCTGCTTGCACATGCAGCGGTTTGAGCGCTTGAAAGAGCTGGGTTTGCTTTTGCAAGCTTAAAGGTTGTTTTAATGTAAGCTTGGGTTTATCGGTCATTTATGATCCTTTTTGTTTCTGGTCCTTACTATGAAAAAGTAAGACAGGAAAAAATATCTAATGCATTCAGTATATTTTATTTATAACTTTGAAATTGATACATATCTATACACTTATTATAAAATTTGTAATGTAATAAGACTGATTGTTATTTCTTTTCTTTCTCGTGAAGCACAAAAGAGGCTTCAGCTTTTATTTCATGAGTAAGCTCCCCTTCATAAAATTTCTCTAAACTTGTAAAATCACTTGAAATAACCCCTACAACATCTTTTAGTGTTTCATGTTCAGACGAAAATTTAACTTTCCCAAAGAAAGCTAAGTCCTCATGGTCATCCTTATGTTTGCTAATGGTTACAATATGTTTAAGAGAGAGCTTGTCGCTTACCCAAAATGCTGTTTTAAATAATTCTTGGTAAAATCGCTTTGCGAGTTGCTCAAATCTCTCTATATCCTCATGAATGTCACTATCCTCTCTGAGATGAAAGGCAACACCAGTGATACCTAGTGCTATGCATGACTTGCTTGTGCGTATTGACGATAAAGTGGCCTTTCCGCAGATGCCTTCCTCGTCACCAATAAATAAAAGATGGAGATCATTTTTGAGTAACGTTTTTGCATCAAAATCCTCAATAGACTTAAGGGCAAGGTGATCAAAGTTGATAAGCTCGTCTGCAGCAACTATTTCCCAGATAGATTCATGAAATTTATGGTCTTTTATAATACAAAACATTTTGTCCCTCTATTTTAATGTTTCTTACGGTTCTCTTTTCAGGATTCTCTTAATGAAAGTTGCTTAACTGCTACTCCCCTGCTTATAAGCCTCATTAAGTAGTTCGCATTCATGCAAGGCCGCATCCATAAAGAGTTGTTGTATTTCTGTTTTTTCTGCTTCAGAGATTGTTTGAATTAAAGAATCAAGCATTTCTATAATCCGCATGGTTTGATCTTCTGCGTTTTGCGAAATGCAATGCTCAATAAATTTCTTATAAAGATGTCCATACGTATTTAACTTTAAGCAGCGCGTACTTAATTGAGAGGTAAGCCAAAAACGAGGCAAAATGGCTGTAAGGAGTGGCAGGAATAATCTTTTGGCAGCTAATCTACTGAGAAAATTCCTATACTCATGACTAGTAATGGATGCCTGATCCGACTTTAATTTAAGGTTGCCCAGCAGAATGCTAAAATCACCTGCTTTCATAAGAGCAAAATGTGCACTTTGCACAAATGTAGTGTTAGTGCACTTTGGATAATTCAGCTTTGATAGAAAAAGCAACTCTTTGGAAAAATGATACCAAATATGCTCTTGTTGGCTTAAGAAAAATACAAATTTAGATTCTTTTAAGGTTCCGTTGAATAAGTACTCATAAAAAGGATGGTTAAGAACAGCCTTATGAAGATATTGAAGAGGATTCTCTACCATACTTAGGAAAGGCGAACTTAAGTCCTTTAGGTTTGAAGGATTATCCATGGCACTTTCCTTTCAATGTCGAAAGGGCACCACTTTTTCTGAGAGCTTGAAATTTACGGTTATTCCCCGAACAATAAAAAATCAGGGGTGGCATCTTATCATGAATTTGTGCTATAGTACGCATGTACACGTATCCTCATGGTTATGTGTTGCTGAAAGCCCGCGTTGGACGACGAAATCTAAGCGCGGGTTTTTCTTTTATTTTTTTATTTCTTGATGGTTATTGCCTGAACCCCCTTAAAGAAGATCCAGCAGCCCGAAGGCCACTGGATTGAGTTAACAGGGAGACTACAGGAGGAATGTTGCTCTCCTCACCATTGGACACCTGGGGGGTACCAAATTTTTTTATACTTCTTGCATTAAGTGAAGCTTTCATTTCTCTATGTCTAATAAAAGAGATAGAAGGGAGAAGAGCCTTTAGCTTCTCTCGACCTTCTATGGTTGGCGTGGGAGGAACGCCAAACTTGTTTTCATTGTTCTTAGAAGTCCTCTGTTGGGGGTAAGAGAACCTAGATAGCTCAAGGCTATTAGATTTTCTCTGGGGAGGGACTAGGTAACAAATTAATAATATTATTTTATCTGTAAAAGAATTATTCGTTCTAATTAATGATAGGCTGTGTTTGTCAACTGAAATTAAACTGGAGCTGAGAACAGTAACTAAGCTATTAGGCAGATTTTTATTGTTGCAAAAATCATAAACCATATTTCCCTACCCCTGATTCCTACCCTATAATTATGTTACCTTCTGCTCAAATTCCCTGTTCTTCTAGGTAACTATCCATAGCTACCATAGAATGATATTCATTTCAAGAATATTTTTATGAGAGATATACAATTTTCAAATATCATTATGTTAAATTGATATCGCATAAATTTGTTTATTCTGCTAATTACAAGGTATGGTTCTTACTTTCCCTATGTATATGAGTATTAATGTTAGATTTATCAAAGCTTAGATTATTTTACTGGGTTGCTAAATATGGAAGCTACACCAAAGCAAGTAAAGAAATAGCTCTAAGCCAACCTTCATTAGTTCGTCAGATGCAAGCTTTAGAAGAGAGTTTGGGATGTAAATTATTTAATAGGCATTTTCGTGGAATTTCTCTTACTCAAGAAGGAGAGAAATTATTTGAAACTACAATAAAAATTCTAGCTCAAGCAGATGCACTAGAACAATCGTTAAAGCAAACACAAGAACCCATTAAGGAAACTCTAAAAATAGGGACTACAACTGGAATTTCTGCAGATTGGCTTGTTAGGTTTATCCCAAGCTTTGTTGAACTATATCCTCACATTAAGTTAAATGTATTATCATATACTACTGATTTTGACTTAGATAAAAACAATATAGACGCAGCCATACGCAACAAGATTGAAGGTGAAAAGGACTTAATTCAAAAACATTTATATACTTTTGAGTTTAAGCTATATGCAAGCAAAGAATATTTAAAAAAATACGGATATCCTCAAATACCAAAAGATTTAGATAATCATCGGTTAATTGGGTTTGCTGATGATGAAAAAGTGATGTTTCAAGAAGTTGATATTCTTTTACAAGGCGATACAATCGATCAAAAGAAAAGAAATTATTTTATAACAATTAACTCTAACATTGCGGAATTCAAGCTTGCAGAGCAAGGGGTGGGGATTGCTAGTATATGGCCAGGACTAAGTTTACTTAAAGACTCAAGCTTAGTTGAAGTCCTGCCATCAATGAAGAGTATGTCTATTGATATCTATTATATATATCATAAACATGTGTATAATACTGAAAAAGTTGAATTATTATACAATCATATTAAGAAAGCTCTTCATGATGGCAAGCTTGATCTTTAGATTATTTATTGAATATTAGGAATATTTTACTTTGATTGATTCCTAAAGTCTCACGGCTAACTTTTTTCATAATTCTATTTCCTTAAATTAATAAGTTATACGATTTAACTTATCTATTAAATATTAGAAATATTTTACACTGGTTGACTCCTAAGCTCTCACGATTTATTTTCTTCATATCTATATCTCCTTAAATAAACAAGTTAATGATTTATTAACTTATACAAGTATTAACCTATAATTTAATTAAATTTTTAGTCAAGTTTATTTGGTGTATTATTTATTTAATATTTTTTCTAATTTAGGCGATATAGCTACTTTGTCTCCATGACCAATTGAAATATAGAATACAGGAGCAACATCTCCCCCAGATATCTTTAAAAACCTTGAAACTTCGGTATCACGAAACCAAGCGCTTATCCAAGTTCTTAATCCTAATGCTGTTGTATTCAAAAGAAGGGTCTGCGATAAGTGGCCTGCATCTAAGTATACATCCTTATATGAGCGAGAGTGACAATATTTTGTCCATACTTTTTCAAAGTGAGCGACTAGGAAAATCCCTACAGAACACCCTTCTGCAAAAAATTGTCCGCACAACATATTCCTTATATCATCATAACTTATGCTGTGGTTAATTAAAGTTAGGCAATGCTTGATAACATTGTAATGATAAATGCCAGCAGGTATTTCTTCTACATTCATAACAATTAGGTAAGCTTCGATGGGGTGAAGTGCTCCCCCAGAGGGTGAAGACTTACGATAGCCCGATTGCTTAAAGCCCTTAGCTTGTAACTCTTCCCAATTCCCATGAATAACTCCAAAACTAGTGTACATGAGAGTACTAAGCTGTTCTTTTGTGATACTTTTTCCATTAAACGAGCGGCTAGTCATTCGCTGCTCTTCTACATCCCAAAGGCTTATAGCCTGCAGAGCACTTAAATTAGGGGCAGGTAAGCTTACTTCTTCTCCAACATATTCAATAAAACTATTTTTAAAATCATCTTTTATGGTTTCGCAAAGCTCAAGGTACCACTCAACCCATGCCTCCTCACTTAATGACTTGCCACCATCAATGTCTTGGGTACCAATATGATAGATCTTTGAGAGCTCGTCCCATTTCCAATTGAAAGCTGGATAGGCTTCTGTTTGTATTAGTTTCTCCTTGAGAAGTTCTTTGTCTATTTCTGATAAAGTTGCTACTTTTAGTCCATGAGAGATCTGGATGAGTCTCTTTAAATAAAGCTCTTCAATTTCAAGTTGGACATGATTTTTATAGTCCCAAACAATGACTTTTCCCTCAATAATAAGCAAAAAGATGTACGGATTAAGATATAAATTTATAAGATTATCAGGCTTAGCAGGTATCTTTGACAAAATTGATTTCTCCATAAATTGCTTTTATTTTGTAATAAATACATTTTTAGAAAAATTTTACAAAAGATATTTGTTTTATGCAGATCTCTAAAACAATTTTTTCAAGCAGTTTATTTATACATGCTTAATAAAATTATAGTGTACGAAGGAATATTTTAATTTCCTGCCACATCTATCTGTCAAAATGATTAAGATAATGCATCTATTTTGTGAATCTACAGAGAACTGATTTAGCTGATTCAATACATGGGTATACATCTATTACTTAACTAAAGGTTACAAGTGAGTTTAACATCTGCTTCTTATGGTGTGTTGTTAGAAGATAGTATTCATGAAAATGGGGCAATAACGTAGTATGAATTAGAGTATGAGCAACTAATTTGCTTGGTAAAGAGAATTGGTGGGGGTGATCAAAGTGATCTTTTAGCTTTCCCTGTTAAACTTGGTTTTTATTATCATCTAAAGCTCTCTCCCACAGCTCATGATAAAGATCTTTAGCGGCGGCTATGGCAGCCCCCTGCTGCCTTAAGTAGCTTTAGCTTATCAAAAAGAATTTCAAATTTTCAAGGATAAAAGCATGCATGGCCTTTTATTTTTGTGGCTGATTTTTTACACGACAGTTTATGGAAAGCTTGCTTTATCAAAGCTTACCTTCATTGAACACCTCCCCTAGATACGCTCAACCAGTCCTTGTTTTGCCCACCTGCTTTTGTTTCTGATCCCTTTTAATACGCCTGTGTGTCTAAACCTTTCATGTCATTCATCTTTCCTTTGTTGGGACTCAACCACTCTCTGACCTTTTGCTTCATGGCTTTAGCCTTGGCGTGTCTTTTTTCAAGCATCTTCCGACGCTAAAGCGACTCCCGAAAAGAAGCTTGAAAAACGCCCCTAGCGCCAAGGCTTCTTCAATCCATGAAAGGTCGAAATGGTTTCGACCCCAACTCAAAGGAGAAAGTGAAAATGAACAAATCAAACGCCAAGAATATGCAAGGCAAAAAAAGAGCAATAACTCAGCCAAAATTACAACACTATGATCTGACATTTGTGCTTCAAGATTGGAATATAGAATCAGGCTGCTCATTAGCTAGAGCACTTGAGTTTATCTCTAAGAAAGCAAACTCAAGCGAAGAAGAGCGAGTATATCTCAATATCTCTATCTGTAGCTTAGGAGATTGGATTTATCAATATTATGAATTCTTGAATTCATTTGAATCTTCATTCACAGAGCCTGAGGTTTATTATGACGCTCTTCCTCAAGAACCTTTCCTCAAAAATGAAACCCAGATTAGTCCAGCAGAGCTTAGTAAAAGCTGGCAATTGTCTTATCCTAATAAAAGAGCAATTATGCATATTCATAAGGCGCTGCTTTTAACAGATATAGATTACCTTTCTCACCTCAAAAAAGCTCAACGGTATCTTTGCCGTCACTTCGAGAAAGTTTCTGAAAAGACTCACTCAGTTAAGCAATAAATTACTCAGGGGCTTCGTCCCCTGTTTATTTTTTTTAAAGCAGTAGTTTCAGCAAATCCTATTTTTCCCTTAAGGGCGAGATAGCTATGCGAATAGTCATCTGTTTCCTGAAGCAAGGATCTTAATTCCAAGAGAGCACCAAAGAGGGCATGCACTTGATCTTTACATTCAATATCTTTTTGAAGGTCAGTGCCGATTTCAATTGAAAATTCATCCAAGAGTCCTGCTTTCTCAAGCAACCCCCCGGCTTGTATCAACGTCCTTGTCCTAGCTTTCCTGAGAGCAGAATGAATAAACATTGCCTCAGTTTCTTCTTTTCTTTTTAAGCGTTGAATAACAAGCCTTACATGCTTAATTTGTTTGTGATGCGTTTTGAGAGGGACGAAAGGAAGTGGCCTTTTGCAACCACATCTCTTTTAACTTCTGAGATTTATTTTCCCAGGCATGCGAGACAAGCCCGACAACAAGCTCAGGCGAGTACTCTTCTCCTAAAATCTTATGGAACTTTCTATAAAGCATGAGGGCTTCTTTTGTCTCCAGCTCAGCTTCTTTTCTCTTTAGAAGTTCAATTTTATTTCTAATCAAATTAATGTTTTTCATATATGTTTTTCTCCTAAAATCTATAGTGTTCTTTCTTGCCAAAAGGGAGAATTCATCTCCCTTGTAAATCCCGCTTTTTCCTTTGTAGTAAGCAGTTAATAGCATATTATAGAGAACGGAATTCTGCAAGTCTTAGCGGCAAATTTTATACGACAAGCGCGCAGATATGTTGCAATAAAATTGCAACTCTTCGCTTTGGTGCATGCACCCTAGTTTGAACACAATGAAAGGAACAAAAACACAAATATGGCCTTAGCACATGGTCGCTTAAAAATGATCTCTCGTTCTAAACGAAATACAGTGCGAGCACTCGCCTATCGCACAGGGTGCAAAATTTATGACCCTCGTACTGGCGAACTCATGACCACGCGCAAGAAAATGTATGAAGTACAGCATGTGGAATTATTGTTACCTAAGGATTCGCCAGAATGGGCTTTAAATTTAAGAAATCTTATAGAAGCTGATCGACAAAAAGGGGTGCAGAAGTTCTCGGATATTGTGGAAGCAGCCGAGAAAAGAAAAGACGCCCAGGTCTATCGAGAATATGAATTTGCTCTCCCTCATGAATTTACTGATGAGCAATGTATAAAATTAGCGAACGAGTTTATTCAAGATCAGATGTGTGGCCAAGGTATGGCTGTGCTTGCTAACTTTCATTTTGATGTTGATGAAGACACAGGGGAGAGGAAGCCCCATTGCCATGCTTTAATGCTCACTCGAAGACTGACAGAAAAAGGATTATCATTAAAAAAAGAAGTTGCGTGGAATCGAAGAAGTCTGGGAGCAGAGCTTAGGGAACAGCTTGTTGCTTACACAAACTTTCATCTTAAGATGTATGGTTTTGATGAAAGGCTGGATCATCGTTCTTATACTGAAAGAGGTATTGAGATTGAGCCTCAGCCTAAGCGGGGAACAAACATTAAAGCAGCGGAGTTTAGAAAGGGAAATAACCTGGAAGATCTCTTCTCAACCGTCACGACAGAAAAAGCTATTGCCTTCCGAGAAACAAAGCTGAGGAATGTCTGCCGTCTTATCAGAAATCCTGACATTGTTCTTCGGGATATTGTCAGCAAGCATCATGCAACATTTATGTGGGGAGATGTTGAGAAAGTTCTCAATCGTTATATTGATGATAAAGACCTGTACAAGCAAGTTGAGCAGAAGCTCAAATCTTCAAAAGAACTCTTATTGCTTAGGTATGATACAATTAAACACAAGGATGGAACCATTGAAGATCACTCCATCTACACAACAAGAACAATGCTTGAATCTGAAATGAATCTCGTGCAATTGGCTGAAAGACTCAATAAAGCAAAAAGCCATGAAGTTAATAAAAATACTGTCAATGCTGTGATTACTCGATTTGACCAGAAACTTTCAAAGCATGGTGGTCTTTCTTCTGATCAAAAGAAAGCACTACATCATATAACATCTTCTGATCAGCTTTCCTGCATTGTGGGATATGCTGGTGCTGGGAAGACCACAGCTTTAGAGGCGGCTAAAGAAATCTGGGAGGCAGAAGGGTATAAGGTTTATGGCTTGGCGCCTACAGGACGGGCGGCACAAAATCTAGTGCAATCAGGTATCTCTTCACAAACACTTCACAAATTCCTCTACTCTCATAAAGAAGGAAGGTGCCAATATAAGGCTAACTCTATTCTTATTCTTGATGAAGCAGGGATGGTGGGTACAGAGAGATTTGATGAGTTTTTACAAGCTGTTGATGATTTAAAAGTGAAAGCCGTCATTGTGGGGGATGGGGCACAATTGCAGCCTGTTGAAGCGGGTCCTGCCTTTAGGCTGGTGACTGGGAAAATAGGGAGTTCACATCTTGAAAAAATCGTTCGTCAAGAAGAAGCATGGCAACAAAAAGCAACAAAGCTTTTTGGCATTCTTAAAACAACTGAAGCCTTACAAGAATATTATCAAAAGGGATATGTGCAGTTTATTGAAGAAAAGAAGATTCCAATTGCTGAACTCATTGAGACAAGAAATCATACGAAAATTGTTGAAACCTATAATCTCTCCCGTCGCATGGTGGGGAATATTTACCACTCAATGATTGAAGACCTTAAAGAAGCCAATCGTGAGGAGAAGAATCCCTATTATCATCTTCAGAGTCATAAAGACTATGCTCTTTATAGAGAATGGCACGATATCAAGATGGCGTGTGCTACCTATATGAGGAAAAACCTTGATCCATGTCGCCCTTATATGAAAGAGCTCGGTGTTGACCCTCAGTATTTTGCAGAACAGTTTGTTAATAAAGATCTGAGCCTTAAGGAACAAAAGCTTGAAGCAGCCCACTTAGCCTGTCTTTGGGAGCTCCCACAATTAGATCCCGACCAAAGGAAGCATATGTGTGAACTCAGAGAAGAGACCAAGAAAGCGCTGATTCAAGAATGGCATGCATCTTTTAAAGAAGACCCTCAGAAATCCCATCTTATGATGACCTATAGCAAGACAGATACAGCCAAGCTTAATGAAGAAGCGCGTCACCTCTTAAAGCAAGACGGCATGATATCTAAAGAGGAGTATCTTCATACCATCCATAAAGAAGATGAGGATGATTTTGGCGACAAAATTGTTACAAATGAAGAGAAGCACTTTGCCAAAGGTGATCGTATCCTCTTTTTAAGGAATGATAATGGTTTTGGGGTAAGAAATGGAACATTAGGAACCATTTTAGAAATTGATCGCTATAAGATCAAAGCCAAACTTGATCATACAGGTGATATCGTCTCCTTTGCTCCTAAGCTTTATCCTTACTTTGATCAAGGGTGGGCGGCTAACATTCATAAGTCTCAAGGAGTCACGGTTGACAGAGCTTTCTTGCTTGCCACCCATGAGACCTACAGTAACCTTGCTTATGTGGGAATGACAAGGCATCGAGAGTTTGTAAAAGTCTTTGGTTCTAAGCTTGATTTCTGGCGAGAGGAGATCTTCTTCAAACGGCTTTCTTCATCTCAAGAAAAGCTCTCAAGCTTGGATTATGTAAGAGACTATGATAATATAAATCTCCCAAACAAAAATTCAAAACTGCAGGAGATCCTTAATCGTCTTGGTAATGAGCTTCAGGCGATCCGCTTTGTGTCCAAACAAGCGTGGGAGAGTATTGCGGAGCGGTTTTTAGGGAAGCTTCCTGAGCAACAAGAGATTCGTATTGCACAACAAAGTATGAGTGAGCACATCAGGGCGAAAGAGTTATTGGAAGAACATGATACCGAAAATAATAAGCTTTATAAAAAGTATATTGAACAAGAGCACTCAATCAAAAATGCTTCCAACTCAACTACCACAAGAACATCTAAAAATCAAACTAATAGCACTGGGGTTCGCCAATCAACAGAGAAAAAAGACTTTAAGCAACCACTCTTTCCTCATAAGGTGGCTCAAGAGTCTCAAACGTTAGCAAGTGACAATCTAAAAGGACAACAGCAGCAGCAATTGGAGACAAAAGCAGAGCTAACAGGATTTGAAAGAATAAAGTCTCTCATTGATTCTCATAAGCTTGCTCGTACAGAAGCAGAACGTAAACAGGCTGAAATGATTCTCAAGCAGTATGCCCAAGAGCTTTATAAGCAAGACCCAACTCTTAAAAGCATTAGGGATAAGGATTCAGAAATAACTAAGCAGATTAGAGCCATTCTATTTGAAGAAGGTAGGAACAAGCTTAATGACAGGGAATATCAGAGATAACTCTAATTATAGGTAGTGCTTGTCCTTAATGGCTACCATTGATGGTAACTTGGAATAATTGGCGGTTGGAGTGGCGCGCAAAAGGAATGGTAATAATAGGAATAGAAATTTAGATATATCTAGCCCTTAACAAGGCATAAAAGAATGCTTATATAATAGGACTTAATTGAAGCTAAACATTGTTTAGGACGTTAGGACGCAAGAAAGCATCTATATAGATTTAATGATGAGTACTGGTATTATGAGCAGAACTCAGATCCATCTGATCATGCAGCTTTTTATGGATGTGCTCTATTAAGGCTGATACATTTTCTTTTTTGTCATCTTGTTGATGTAATTGTTGATGCAAGACCTCAAGAGGAGTTAAAGTGGTAGGTGTCCTGTTAATTTCTTGAAGATGATGTATTGTCCAATGTTGCCCATAGAGTTGTTGAAGTTGATCATACTCATCTGTATTATTTGTTGCCAAAGCTATATTATAAGAACAGAAAAAATGAAGAAAAAGAAAATTTATCATAGCGTTTATAGAGGAATGAATGTGCAACCTATTTAAGAGATACGCCATAATAAAATAACCCTTTGTTTATGAAATATATTTTCACTATATATCACAAATAAACTGATATGTGAATATTTTTATTAAAATTAATATTTCGCTTATTGTTTAATCATTAGTTTTTAAAAGTAATTATTGGATTTTGATCTCATTACATATACTTAACAGCTAAGAAATTAAATTTAATTTCTTAAGAAGTACCCATGTGACTAAATAAGATATTAACATCACTATAAGAGATAGGATTACACTCGTATAAAACCCAATGTTATTTTTAAGGAAATAGGGAAATACTAAAAAAAATGGTAGAGTGGATAGAACAAACCAAAAGGTACTATAAGAAAAATTTATAATGGGGGTGACTTCATTTGTTTCACTATAAATCCAAAAAATGCTTATGAGAGAGATTAAAGGTAAGGCATTAATAAGACCCCCAATTGTGTTATTAATTTTAGTTATCTCAGTAATTATTGTTATTAAAATAGCTGAGACTAAAATTTTTAAAACATACAGCATATTGTTGGTCCGCTCTTTATATTAAACCATGATAATCAATAATGATCATACTTCATTCATTCATAATAGTTAATAAGTTAAAAATTCTCTAAAATTAAAGGTTTAGAGGTTTGTTACATAGTACAAACCTACAAGCACATAATAAGAGTTATAAACTTTACAAACAAAAAAGATAAACTCTATCCATTGAAGGTTCTTATCCAGGTGGACATGTTAATTGTGCAAATTATAATAACTAATTTTTGAAATTATGTACGAAAATGGAGACTTAAAAATGAGAAAATATTTTTTAAAAACAGCACTATGCATAACAATTTAATGTCAAAATTATATTGTTATAAGGTCTGAGATAATAGAGGTAAGCATAAAGAAACATGCACTTAGATCCATAATTTTTAGGTTAATAAAGACTTTGAAAAAGATAAGTGGTAACTTATTTCGCGTTACCACTATCTATCCTCAAGTTAAGCTTTGTGAGATACATTAAATTAATGGGATGGATAGTATTAAATACATATCTTTATATTCAAAATACGGCTAAGGTCCCTAACCTGGTGCTCTTAAAGGAGAGTTTATGACAAAAGAACATCTACATCACACTCATCCAGAAGTTATCAAAAGACTTCGACGTGCTCAGGGACATCTTAGATCTACAATAGAACACCTTGAAGAAGGTCGTTCTTGTACAGATCTTGCCCAACAATTACATGCTGTTGAAAAAGCAATAGCAAATGCAAAAAAACTACTGATTCATGACCATATTGATCATTGCCTCGAACATTCGTCTGATACTTCTCCAAAAGCTATGCAGGCAATGATTACAGAATTTAAGCATATTTCTAAATATTTATAAATAAACTAACGCAGATATGATTTTATGGCCTCAATAAGCTCTTCTTTAGCGTGTACAATATCTGTTTCATGAGAAGAATCACGAATATGGTTGCGAATATGATCTTCTATAACTTCTGACATCAATCCATTTGTTGCACCACGAATTGCAGCAACTAAATGAAGAATTTCTGTGCATCCTTTTTCAACTTCTAAAGCGCGTTCAATTGCTTCAATTTGACCTTTAATGCGACGTACACGATTCAAAATTTTTTTCTTTTTCAGTATGATATGGCTCATCATTTCTCCAATAAATTCTATACCATGATAATATAGGTAGGTATATTATATCAATGGTTAAGTATTGATTTAAATCAATAGGTTGAGTAATTTTTTTCAAAATATTAAAAATTTATAATTAAAAAATATTGAAATTTTTTCTTGATATATAGTATACCCCCCTATATTATTTTAGAAAGTTAGAATTGGTAAACGACATAACTACTGTTCAATTGTCGTAGGAATAGGCATATTGACACATCATATCCACCAGGATAGGATAGTGGTTATGAAATAACATAAATGTAAAATTAAAATTTATAAATTGAGACTAAAGATAATTCCTCGGAATAACTATTCTATAAATTAGCGTCTCAAAGAATCAATAAAGTTTCTCAAAAGAGAACCATTCGAATGTATGCAAAATTAATTAAATTTTATTTGGAGGAATATAAATGTATTTTAATTGGAAAATAATGAAGCGATTAGATTTATCATCGATAATAAAAATAATCACGATTAGTTGTGTCTTAATTACATTAGGGCTTGTTTTTATTACTGAAAAAACTCATTCTCTTGTTATAGAAAATCCAAATACTTCTAATAGTGATTTTTTTAGTAAAAGTTCGTCAGAAATTAGCGCAAAGAATAAAATTATTATCGTGATTAATGGCAATCTGGAGGAAAGTTCTTTCCTTAAGATGCTAAAAAAACAAAAGTTTTTTCTTATTAATGTGGTGACATCTGATCCGAGAATGAAGAATAAAAAACCAGTTAGTTATTACGACAAAGTTATAGTTCATGATAAAATACATGAGATACTAAAATCTTTAAGGTTTTTAATTCAAGAGAAAGGATTTAGTTTAAGTGAGGTATATGCTTCTCAGCAAAATGATGCAGAATTAGCAGACATCATTAAAGAAGCCTTTAGCAAGCAGTTCAATGGAAAAGAATTTCGAAAACTAAGTAGCAATAAGCTTATCGCTATTAATCAACTTACAAAATCTTTAAAAAATGATTTTGAGAATAGATATCTTTCAGTAGATGAGTTTACAAAAGAAATTACTAAACAATTTTTCCCTTGTACTGTTAAAGTTTTAACTTCCCAACAAACTCTAGCAACTTATTTTATAAAAAAATCTTCTGACATTAATTCAATATTACCTGAGATAAAAAGTTATGAAGCATCTAGCGTTAAACTCTGGATTCAGCCATACCGTGAGAATCTATATCGCTTACAAATAGTTAGTTTTAATAATAAAGTTACACCCTTGGCACTATGGCATGAAAAAATTAATATTAATGAGAATAAAGTAAAAAATGATACTTCTAGTTTAGTTAATTTTAAAGATTTTACAAATATTTCTGAAGATAAACTATTGGAATTATCTCAGAAATTGGCAAAGGATATACATTTAAGTCATGGTATAGCTGAATTTGTCTTAGCATTTCATAAAAACCAAATGGAGATTGTCGATTGTAATTTAGCCTTGCCGAACCTCAATCAAATGGAAGTTATGGAAAGAGTAATAGGTTACAGTCCGTTATCATTTTATCTACACCAAGTTATTGCAGGGACTGAACTTCCTTTATCAAAAAAGGACTTCAAAAATATTATTAGAGTTAATGTTTTTCTCAATAATAAAAATGACTTATTGAAACTAAGCACAATACCAACCTTTTATCGCTATTATTCTGCAAATCGAGGAATAGAAAATACTCCATTAGTAGGAGAAATTTACTTGATACATGCAGATAAAAATTTGGTTGTTGCTTCTTGTATGGCTATCAAAAATACAGAAAAATTATTGTCAAACTCAATGTTTTTATCTCATTCGGCAAATAATATTGTTAATTTTTATCGAGAAGCAACAATGAAGCAAACAGCAAAAGGTGCCTTAATAGAACAAAAGAAAAATCAAGACCTCGAGTCAGAACAAGTACTAGAAAATCTGCACCATGAAAGCCAACATATTCCAAGATATGTAAAACCTCTAGGTAACAATGCTAGCATACAAGATATTATGAAATATTATATTGATATATATGATCTTTATATTCTTCATGGTAAAGCTCCTGGTACAAAAGTTACTCCTATGAATACGGGGAATCCTGCATTTTTACCTTTCCCACCAATTGTTAAAGCTTTACGTGAAAGCTTAGATAAAAATTTGCTAACTTATGCGCGTTATAATATGCAAGTTCCAACCACAGATTTTGTTGCTAAATTAAACCGTTATTGTCAAGAAGAGCGAATTTTAGTTCCAAATCAGAAATTGCAAACGAATAATGCTGTAATAGGGCATGGTAGTACTAATTTATATTATCTAGCTCTCAAATCAATTATCAAAAATAAAGGAGATATTGTATTAGTCACGCGACCCACTTATGGATTGTTTATCGATCCGATTTATACTGCAGGTGGTGAGGTAGGATTTATCGATATTGAAGAAAAAGATAGTTGGAAAGTACACCCAGAAAAATTACATAAAACAATCCATTTTTATAATGAAAGAGCATTCAATAATTATATATTGATAACTTTTCTTAAAGAATATGAAAAATTTCTTCATGCAATAAAAGTATTTAATTTGGATAAAGAAAATATTCCTTCTATGCCCAATATTGAAGGTATAACAGATCTAAAAACTTTTGATCAGTATCTAGAAAAGCTCAATACTTTTATTGATAATATATCAGATCCATTGGTGAATAAAGATGAATTAAAGTTCTCTTTTTCTCCTCGAGTTAGAGCTTTTTATCATATGAATCCCCATAATCCAACAGGTGCTGTTTATACTAAGGAAGATTTAAAAGAAATTGCTGCAATGATTCAAGATCATCCAGGAATATATGTTATAGATGATTTGGCTCACTGGGGAGTTTTGTATGAAAAAGTTGTACCAGCAACGATGGGATCAGTAAATGGAATGTTTGAAAAAACTTTGACACTTATGAGTTTATCAAAATCGTATTGTGTGCCGGGTTTGCGAACTGGCGTTGCAATAGGAAATCCAGAAATAATTAGTGAGATGCAATATCGATTGCTGAACTCTAGTTCGAGTGCGTCTCTTCCTGCTATGATCGCACTTGATGCTGTTTATAGTGCTTCTAAAAAAGAAAGGGATGATTATCTAGAATCTAATAGTCAAGAATACCTTTTTAGGCGAGATTTAATGAAAGTTCTTGTTGATGGTATTCAACAGGCAAACTTAACTGAAGGACAAAAAATAAAAGTCTATCAGTTAATTCTTGAGAACGAGTATAAAACAGGAAAGTCATTTGATAAAAAATTATTAAACCTAGTTCTCTCTGGTATTCCTCTTGTGAGAACTTTAACAAAGCCCAAGGGGTGTTTCTTTCACCTCTTAGATATTTCAAAGTTAATTGGTGCGAAAATAAAAGATAGTGCACCTTTCCAAACTGCAACAGATGTTAGAAATGCTATTTATAGCATGTGTAATATTGATATGGTCCCTGGAGAAATCAGTGGTAATTTCTTTAATTATTCACTGAGAATGAGTTTCTCTTTAACCCCTGAACAAATTTATAATGCTTGTAAGAGTATCAATCTATTTATTGGGAACTATATTATTAAGTATAATCCGTCTATTATAAAAAAATATTATCCTTCCTTAGAAGGAAAAAAAATAGAAGCATTGGATGAATCTATTTTAAATAAGGCTCTTATAAGATTTTATTTAGACCAATTACTAAAAAAGCTTATAATAGAGTATACTCAAATCACCGCCCTTAAGACTAAGCAAGATAGCTCAAAATCACTGTGGGTTGAAAAACAAATAACTGCAATAAAAAAACTTATGGAGGTAATATTAGGATCTTCTTCTAATAAAAGCATACATAATGGTATTTATAGCTATATAGAGAAAAATAAAAATTGGTTACCGAAGTATCATCCTGAATTTGAAAAATTAATTAATTGTATTCAAAAATTAAAGGATTAAGTGGAGTTATTCATAAATGGAAAGGATTTTCTTTTAAGCAGATGGTAAATATTTTTACAATTTTTCGTTTTATTATTGCTTTTTGCTTATTGGAAAATCCTATTTATGCAACAGATGAGGAAATTGAATTAAAAAATTTATCTCATATGTTTGTATCTAACAAGGATATAGAAGATGAAGACCTTGCAATAGTTCCTTTGGAGCCCCTTAATGATGTCGAAGACAATGTTGAACTTGAAAACTTACCTCTTATATTGTCTTCTTCAAAATCTTTTCCAGAATACAGAGAAGTTACTAATGAAGGTGCACCACTTAAACTTATATCTGTCATAAGAGAAGAGGAAGAGTTTGTAGACTTAGATTCTATATTATCATCTCCTATATCTCTAACTGGATGTGTGGAAACCTGGCTAGACAATGAAATTGTTAACAAAAAAGATCCTCTTAGCAAGTGTACAAACAGGGGGCTATTTGCCTTTGGATCTATAAGCGCTATAGCTAGAGGGTCAGTGTATTTTATCTTAGGATACAAGCTTTCAGAACATTATCTTGTTATCTCTTTAAAATCTCCCGGAAACCATATTCTCTCAACTATATATGCCTCTGCATCTAGTGTCCCTATGACGTTACTAGGGGTAGCCTCAAGTCAGAAATTTATGAAATATTTAATCTCACCGGCTCCTCAGAGTTTTCTTGAGATAAAAAAAGATGAATCAAGATTTGAGAAAACTTTAAGAATATCAAAGAATACTTTTCTTGTAGGAGCCTCAGCTTGTTCTGCCTCTATCTTAACTTATATTGCGTATGATAATTTTTATCCATTAATAGGATGGGGGTGGCTAATACCTGGCTTACCTACATTTTATTTAAGGACACTTATAGATTATTATGCAATGGAACAATTGAGGTCAGTAGCTTATGAAGATTTTATTTCGGGTCCTAAAAACAAAAAACTTTATGAATTAGAACCAGAAAGTCGGGGAGCGAATATCCATGAAGTTAGAAATTTACTTAATAAATCAAGAAAATTTGTACGCGCTTTAAATTTTAAACAAGCAAAAATTCTTGCAGATATTATTAATAATGCGGGGGAAGATGTTTCTAAAAAAATAAATGCTTTTACAAATCCTGAACTTTTTATAACAGATGAAGTTCGTATTAAAGAAACAAGCCGATTTAGAGATGTTGTAGGGTATATAGGAGGAGCAGTAGCCGTTTGTGGAATGTATCTTTATTATAATGGCACAAAAGCTGCTTTTAGTTTTACTCAACCTTTATTTAATTTAACGACAGAGCAAACTAATTATACGACAGCTGCTTTTGCTATTTTTTCTCTTGCAACAGCTTCTTCATTAAGTGCAATTGCTGCTCATAGTAGTTTTCAAAAATTTTATGATGTAGCTTCTATTGGTTTGACAAAAGCGTATAAGAAATTTTCCTTGTTTTTCTTTGGATCTGAGGATGAACCTTCATCTGTTTCTCCCCCACCTATGTCAAAGGAAGACAGAGATCTTATGATAAAGCGAACAGGAGTGGCAAGCTTAGCTTTTTTACTCGCTTGTTGTGATGCTGGTACACTTTACGAACTTGCAGTTCAACAATCATTAAGTATGAATGATTTTGGAAATGTACTTGCTTTAGTTTCTTCCTCTGTTTCTCTTTTTACAATGTCCTTTTGGGCCGTTGATGAAGCTTTAATGTATTATGTAAGAGGGGGTGATCCTAAAGCGACTATTTTAAGCTTAATAGATAAAGTGGATAACACGCTTTCTTCAATGAATGATTCTGCCTTAAAAGCATTAAAAGATCTTTTAAGAAAAAATCATGATCTTGCCTTGGAAGAAATTTAAATAAAAAAGAAGAAGGGGCTTAGGAGCTTCTTTAGGATTTTTTAGTCCAGGAAGGAACAATCCTCAATGAGCTAAGTGAAGGTGCTTATCATGAGTTACTGCATTTTGAGAGACAATCAAAATGCTTTAAGAAAGCGCAATATTATAATAAGAGGAGATGGTACATTCTTCTTTTCATATAAACACCGCCTTGAGACTACAATTTCAGTTAATACTTCACAAATAAACATTAATTTATTATAATAAATATCTGAGTAAATCTTATACTAAATTAATTGTGTCTTGAATCTCAGATGAAAGTGGTTTCTCTATTACTTTAATGTCAAATACTTTTGTGCTTCCTTGAGGAACTTGTTGATAAGGCATCTTTAGCTTAGTAATCGGATAATTGCCTAGAAGTTTGATATAAGTCTCAAGGTCTCTTAAATTTTGGGTCTTTGTGGGGATCATAATAGGCTTGGTGCGCATTGTTGATTTAAGGACACCTCATCTCTTCTTGTATAATGCAACCCATGGCATAAATAAATGCCCATTCAGATATTTTTGACAAATAAACATTGAATTTATTGTGCTAATTTTTGTATTATACATTTACACATCTACTGACTAGGACCTATCAAAATGCAACTAAATTTCTCCCTCAAGAAAGTTTCAACTTCTTTTATTATAGTAACTTTAATTACTATAATAAGTAGCTCATTTAATTCTTATGCTTCAGAAGAGAAGCCTACTAGCAAAAAACGCCTTATATCACAAGTAGAAGATACTGACGAGCCTGAAGCAAAGAGATTAAAATTAAATCAAGAACTTAAAAAGGAAGAAGGGTTAAAAGATGCCTTCTATATCTTTAATGTCGGACAAGGCAATTCTCAACTTGCCATTTATGCAGAAGGGTTAGAAGAACCTTTTGGGGTTCTTTACGATTGTGGAACTTCTGCTCAAACGGTCAGTGATAAGATTTTAAAATTTCAGTCAGCTAATAAAAAGAAGAAACCATTCTTAGTTAGAAAAAATTTAGGTAGCCAACCAGAAGAGCTTGTACTTTCTGGTAACACTGCTATTTCAACTGCAGAAGCTAAGGATAAAGAAACCCCGCCTATAGAAGAAAAACATAGCCCCCACTCAGGGGGAAGTTCGCCAAGCTCACAAGGAAGCTTAAGTAATGAGGCAAAAATAGAGAAACGGACAACTTCCATCACAACAGGCATAAGAGCTGAGTTACAAAAAATTAAAAACCTCTTTGTGATTCTATCTCATCCGGATAAAGACCACATTAATTTATTAGAAGAATCTTTGCCAAATACCTTAAACGTCTTATTCATTCTTTGCGGCAACTTCTTTATGGAAAGTGAAAGTGACGATCTTAAAACAGATGTCGGAAATTTATTCTCCTGTATAGAAAAAAGGAAAAGAACAAGTAGTAGAGAGACATACGTTACTCTTCCTTATTTTTGGACGTCAAAATTTATCAATCCTTATTCTAGTCTACGATACCACGCTGTTGAAAGCTATGTGAGTTCTTATTCATCATTACCTCTTCCACAGGATATTGATCGGCATATCCCAGAAGCTTATCAAGGAGATTTCTCAGCATTTTTAACAAGAATGATAGACGTGAAACGTCAAGAAGGTCTAGAGGATAAAACAAAGGAGAGCAATTCTCCCTTTTATACACAATATATAGAAAAACCTCATTTAAAAGATATTTATCTATGGTCGATGAATCATATTTCGGATGATATCAATAATCATTCGGCTGTTATTTCTTTTCGGATGCCAAATTTAGAAAAGACATTTATTTGCACAGGTGATGCCGGACCTGAAGTTTTTCAAAAGATTCAAAAGAAGGTCATCAAGAAAAGTTTACAGCAAGATGACACTTCTATGGAGCTTATAACGCCACAAGAAGGTATGAGGCACTTTATAGATGCCCAGTTGCAAGGGAAAATCAATTCAGCTCCTTATATTATTTTATTGATGTTGCCTCATCACGGGGCCAAAGGAAATTTTTCCCTTCCCATGCTTGATTTATTTATGCCACATATTCTGGGTATTTCTGCAGGGGCAGGATCAATGTATAATCATCCTAATACCATTTTAATTGAAGGGTACCAAAAAGAATATAAAAAAGCCCCCCACCTTTTAGAAAGACAAAAAAAATTCTGGGAACAATATAAGGCCAAAATAATGCATTATTATGTTACTTTTAGGGATAAAAATAAACCTCATCCGGAGGATCCTACAAAAACAATAAAAGTACAAACAGCAAGGTTACAGGAGCTAGAGAAAGAAGAACTTCCAATCCTTGCAACGGGGATCGCAGGCACAATTTACGTTGATAAAGACAGCTATTATGCCCAGTACATAAGTTACTTCCAATATGAAGAAAGATCTTATAAAATCAAATTTAAGAAATCTGCTTTTGAACATGACCGTAGTTTAGGGCAACTTATGGAAGGAGCAGAGATCCAAGGAAGCTCAAAAGTAAATTTGCCAGATAACATCCAAAAAATAAAATATAGCGGTGTAGAGTTTATAAGGAAGAAAAAACACATCTTTGATAAAGGAATATTTTTGTCTCCTGATGCTAAACAGTTATTACTACCTTTGGGAATAAAGTATAGTGACGGGAAAAAGGATAAAATTGTTTGGAAGTTTTATTTAGGCTATCAAATTATCGAAGAAGGAGAAAGTTCAAATGAAAAAATGTAAGTTATTATTTATCTTTCTTACACTGTTCTCTATTGAAGCATGGGGTGGACTGTTAGAAATTTCAGATGGCGAAATGCTTAATAAGAATTTTGGTCGAATACTAGATAATTTAGAGGACTTCTATAGCGTAAATGCTGCTCAAATTAGAATTCTTAATGAAGAGAAATTTTACCAAAATATTATGGCTCCTTCAAGTCGAGCTCAAAAAGCACTTATAGAGATAAGATCAAATGAGAAGGCAAGCATTACAGAGAATTATAGTAAGAAGCCTCGCAAATTAAAGGCTCACCTTCTCGAGCTTAAAACCTATTTTGAGACACTCGAGATTGAGGATAAACCTGAGCTAAAACAGCAAGTTACTCAAATCTTAACCTATACAAAAGGCCTACTCTTAATTCTTAAAGCGATATGGCGATAATAAGCTAGAAAGGACTTCCCAGGCAGCTCTTTAGAATCAATATAAGTCAAAACTTTAACAATAAGGTTATGTTCACAATTGTACTATTTTTAATAAGGCATAGCTTTATGATTTTTAAAGCTCTGGTTTTTGATCTCTCTTATTGGTTAGCCGTATCAAATGATTTTATCTTCTCTGAAGGGAAAGATTGGTAATTCATTTTAAGCTTAGTAATAGGGTAATTACCTGGAAGCCTGATGTAAGCCTCAAGGTCTTTAAGGTTCTGGATCTCTGTGGGAATGACAATGGACTTGGTGTGGGTTTGTTGATTTAAGGATACACCATCTCTGATAGTATTCGCGCCATAGGAGAGATTCTCAACAATTTCTGTTTCATCCTTCTCGCCCAACACTTTTGAAATCCAGCTTGTTGTCTGGGGATCTGTGCTTCTGAAGAAGATAAAGGTGTTAAAGAGATCCAAGATGGCTTGTGAGCCTGCTGTTCCATAAAGATCACTGATCTGAGGCATGCCTTGAATTCCTGCCATAATGCATCCCCCATACTTTCTGAGTTCTGCAAGCGCTAAAGGAAGCGATGGCAAGTGTTGAAGGGCAGGGAGCTCGTCAATCATGAACCAGAGCCTTGTTTGTTGGTCAGGGGGGAGGGACATGACCGCATTAAAGGCGACCTCAAGCCAACAAGAGATTAAGGGCTTTAAGGTCTCTCGTTGGTCTGGTCTTGCTGTAATAAAAAGCCAATTGTTCTGCTCTTCTTCTTGAACCCATTTCCTCAAGGAGAAATTCTTATTCTGGTCACTCAAATATTTTAAGCTTTTAATCTGCACAGCCAGGTTTGAGCGAACAGAAAGCGTCATTTTCTCGCCTTCTTTACTTGTATAAGAGGCCGCTTCTGTTTCTTTAAAGAAGCTCTCAAACTCATTAAGTTCTGCTGTGACTAAAATTCTATGCAATTCATGAATACTATGATCCTTAAGGCTATCCAATTTTTGCATAGCTGTTGAGAAGAGGGAACGAGAAGCATTATCCCAAAAGCGGTCTGAAACATACTTTTGTTGAGGAATCAACCCTGAGGCAAGCATATCGTAATGGCTTACAAGAGTACAATCTGCCCAAGGGTTCCAATTCACTGATCTCATGTCAAAAGGATTTAGAATTAAGTCCCCTTTTTGGTAAAAGCGAGAAATATATTGCCCTGTTAAATCAACAATAATGGCTCTGTTTTCTCTTCTCCTAACCTGCGGCACCAGAATATTAAAACAATTGGATTTTCCTGAGCCTGTTGTTCCTGTGATAAGAATGTGAGAAGTTTCCTTATCATTAATAAGAGGGAGCTTTCCTATTTTAAGATCTGAAGCTTGCCTTTTAAATTTAATCAACCATTTGAGCTTAAAAGGGCTGAGAGCTTTATTTCCTCGATTGTGTTTCTTCTGCCTTTGTCTTGTCCCCATCACAAGCCAAGAAAGCAGTATCAAACTGAAAGAGACCAAGAAAGCCTTAAGACCTTTGGATAGGTTTTTCTCTAAAATAGAGTTTACCTTTGCAACTCTTTTTAAGACTTGAGGCAGGCGATGAGGGGTTGTCTTATCCTCAATCACAAAGAGAAGAAAAGGATTCAGCTCATGAGTATAATACTTAACGTAGCTCTGCCAATAGGTTTTAGGGACTTCGTTATAAGTCTTGTTTGAGTAGAAGACAAAACTAACTAACAATGAGCATAAAAGGCTTACTTTCAGCACCTGTCGCAGCATACTGATAAAGTGAATATTTGTTTGCCCCCCACGGGTTATATTATGCACCAAGCCCATTTACTTCCATTCTCCTTTCTTGTTTACTAGTATAAGTTGAGATAGAGCTAGATCATGAAAACCAAAATTAAGATGGATGTCCTTGAGCAACGTTTCTTTATCTGCTTGTTTGCAGCTATTTTTGCATTTTTCTGGTATGTTGCGTGGGGGAGAGGAATCTATGACTTTTTGACCAGCTATATTGTAATTGCTCTTCTTCTTGATCAACTCTCGCGCTTTATTAAACCTACCCCTATGAGTAAAAAGGAGCTTTTGAAACAGCATAAAGTTACTCAAGCACAGCTTAATAAGTATGTTCAATCGAAGCGAAACTACAGGCTCTTTGCTGTAAGTGTTGCAAGTCTTGTAGGAGGCATCGCCTTTGCCTTTGGTGGTACCTTTAGTTCTATCTTTGCCATAACTTGTGCCTTGATATGGTGTTTGTATCCTCTTTATCGAATTCGTTTGCTCAAAATTCCTGCGCCACAAATAAAGCTGGAAATTCGCAGGCAAGCTCCTACAGCTAATTTTCTTGATAGTTTTTACGATGAACTCAATCCAGGCAACAGTTTGGCTTGGAATTCTGGACAAAGTGATAGGATGCATGAGCTTATGAATTCTGCAAGTTCTACGACTTCTCATTCAAGGAATCTCCATTGACTGATTTTCTGACTTCTTCAAGGGACTTAATTTGCTGGCCTTGTTCCTTGTAAATCTTTCGAGAAAGGTCATTACCAAAGCTTAAAATGTTATCTTCTCCTTGTTGAATGATCTGCTGTTTGTCAGCAAGAGTGCTGACCACTGAACCTAGGTGTGTAATCTCTTTTTCAATCTCGTTTTCTTTCTGCTTATAGTCCTTGAAGCCAGAGTCTTTGATGCCGCTGTGGATTTCGGAATAATGATTGCCAAGATGATCAGGCTTGGGTGTTGAGGCTGAATACTGTTGGTAAGCTTTTGTTACATCTTCAACTGAGTTAATGGCGATATGATCAAAATAGTTATCAAGGGCTGCTTGCCTTTCTTCCAGAAACTTTCTTTGGTAAGCTCTGTTCATGAGAGAATCGTTAAGGGCTATGTGCTTGGCTTGATGGGTTCCCATAGGCCCAGGCGTTCCCATATAACTTTGTTGAGGAAGCCATTCCATGTACTCCTGATTGACAGCATCAGTAATGGCCCACCCGTGTTGCGAAGCTGTTGAGGCTGATTCCGTAAAGGATTTTGAACGAGTCAAGGAAGCACTAGCTTCAACTCTATATTGCTCTGCCCTGTCTAAAGATGAGGAGATATTTTCTGCATACCTCTGCCCCACGTCATCACTGATGCTCCCTCTTAAGTCACGAGCAGCCTGCCGTACAGTATTGAAGTCTTCTCTAAGATTGTTCTGGTGTACAAAGTTCTCTGCTTTTAGATAAAGGGCTGATTTTCCAGTCTTACTTGAGACATCCCCTCTAACCCCTATTGAAGCATTAATATTTGCCTTCTTAAATCCAACAGAGCCAGAGATCCCTGCTGCTGCTTCAGCAAGAAATTGTGATGCTTTGTCATAACTTAGACCAGTTTGATTCACAAAGCTCTGTGTCTTATCATGGATATGAGAGAGACTTTTACCCAAACTTCCTTGCATGGTATTAGAATACCCCGTTGCTAGGTTCTTGTTTGTCGCTTGATGGCGCGCAAGATCAATCATGTCTCGATAGGCTTTCGCTTCTTGCTGGCTTGCAGCCACTATAGAATTATGAGCAGCAGTCTCTGAGCGGGCTGCTTGCCTCTGAAACATCGATTGCATGCTCTCAGAAATATTCATATTGCTCGCAAGGGAAGAAATCTTCTCATCCATAATTTGAGCACCATCTGCTGTTGTAATTTCTTGAATACGCCCATCATTTTGCGTGAAAGCGCCTGAATGCCAGCTTCCTGAAAGCATGTGCTGGTTCATATTTGTATTGTTTGCTTGCACTGTTCCTAAGGAGACGTTCCCTAAAGAATAATTTCCTGAGGTGAGTTCATCACCTGCTCTTGAGGCCACACTTTGAGACACACCTCCTAAGTGAGTGGCAAGGGTGTTAAAGGCGGAAACACCTCCCTTAACTAACGCCCCTGCTAAGAACGGAATGCTGATGGCAGCCCAGCCTGCCATGGCAGAGAGATCCGCATGAAAGTCAATCAATCCTACAGAATTGGCAATAGTGACCCCATGTCCTTCAGGCAGGGCTGATAAGGAGAGACTTTGAGATCTGCCATAAACCGTCATGATCATATTAAGTACCGCATAAAGCGGTGCCCAACATTGAATCCAGACAACAAGCTCAAGCCAGGCTTTAAAGACCTTCCAGCCCCAAGGCATTAAGACTAAGGGAAAGACCACAAGGAAAGCGACATAAATAATCGCCTCAAGCAAGATCTTCATGACAGGCAAAGTGTCTGCCGCAAGTTCTCCTAAGGACGTATTTGTATTTCTTTGTTGAAGATAAGCTTTCCGAAGGGCCACATTGGGCGCATTGCCTAAGGCCACAGATTTATTCTCAATGCCATCTAAGACAGAGTGGATCATAATTTGTTGTTTAATAATCTCTTGCGCATTTTTAGCTGAATTAATCAGGTAGCTAAAAGAAATGGGGAGATACTTATAGATCTCAGCTTTAAAATTGATGGGAGCATTATCTCCCGTTCTAAAGAGCTTTTTGCCAAAGAAAGCAGCTGTTTTATAAGTTTCAATTTCAAAGAGTTTGTCAAGCTTTTCAGCACCAACCTTGCAGGTGACAATCTCACTCTTCTTCCCCACTTCTTGCCAGAGAAAAGCCCTCACTGGAGAGGGTTCTTTGGTGACGAGCCCCCAAATATCCTCTGAATTCTTAAGATCTTGAAACGTATATTTACGCCCCAAGAGCGCGTCATAAACGACACATTGGGTGACAAACCCCCTCATATTCTCAGCAACGTTTTCATCCACGATATGGAAGATTTTTGCGTTTTTAAGGAGGTTGCTGGCAAACACAGCGCCTGTCTTATGGTACTTGAGGTCATCAGGAAGGGAGAAAACTTGCTCAATCTTTTCTGTAATTTCTTGTCCTATTTGGCTGAAGAGACCTGCCACAAACCCAAGGCCAAAGGGGACATTGGCAACCACATACTCTTTTCTGCCGACAAGGTTATCAATAATATGTACCTTGGTTGTAGGCGTTAAGACTACAAAGAGCATCACAATAAAAGGAATAAAGAAGGACCTAATGATCTCCATTTGATCACGCCAGAGGGTTTGCACGATCGCCACCAAAAGACCTGTCATGGCGCCAATCCTCACAAAGGGGTTGAACAAGATTCCTTTATGTCCCTCAGCGCCGCTGATGAGAGAGGCAATGCCATTAAAGATCAAAGAGAAGATCTCACCACCGCCTAGGGTGTAAATTGTTGTTTCCATGACGTGTTATCTCTTTCCTTGGGTGACCATTGAAGCTGTACTGAAGAGCTGAGCTTCAAGAACCGAGGTTTTTTCAATGAGCGAGAGGATTGATTGAAGCTGATGAACAACGCTTGATCTTCGCTGAACTACGCGCTCTCTCACTTTGTGGATGCCATCCAGAAGCCTTTTAATGTGAGAGTCATCGACTTGAACGGTTCTCAAGTCATCTAAATTGATAGTGACAATATCAAGCACTTCAAGGAGATATTGGGACAAAAGATCATAAGCAATGAGGCGAGAATAATCCCGAATATCAATTGGAGATTTCCCTCTTTGATAAGCGGTTGTGACATTCAATATTTTATAAATCGGAAGGGTGGTTGAATTAAGAAAAGCGAGCTCTTCTTTTGTAAGCGGTTCATCCATGTAGACTTTATTGACCATAGAGTCCAATATGCTATGAACCTTTGTCTCTAAAGGCGTTGAGACACTCACTTGCGCAGCATAGGGATTTAAGCATTTCTCCTTATCATCACATTTCCAGATCTTGGCTTGTCCCCCTTGAAGGAGAGCATTAATCAAGTCTCCATGATCAGCCAAAGAAGGAAGGACAGACACTGTAAGAGGAGATTTGTCACCACTTCCTGTTTTTCGAGCAATTAAGCTTCCAGAGAGCGTCATAAAGAACTCTACCATCTCTTGATCTTTGATCAGGAAAGAATTTTTCTGTATGGCTTTCCAGGCTAGGTTATACTCCCCCACAACCATGTTTTTATAGGCAACTAAATCTTCTTTATTACCCGTTGCAGGAGGGTTAGAAAGAAGTGAATCTCTTTGACCCCCAGCCCCACATCCCTGACGGGAAGCTGCCCAATCTGAAAACACCCCAAGGTTACTGCCCATGGAAGAGCACAAATGTTTGCTTGACGCATCCCCCCTTGGCCACAACGCTCCTAAGGTGGTGGCTGTGACCTCGCAGGTGTTGATGTTGGTTTGATTGATCTTCTGCGCCACGGCATTAAGTTCATTGATTGTGTTATAGATTTGAGACGAGACCGTCTGCATTAACAGCATAAAAGCATAACTTGGCATGCTGGCCCCAATCGCTCTTAAAGCACTTAAATATTCTTGAACCTTAATAAAGCTTAAGCCGCCTAAATGGAGATCAATCCCGCCACACCCTGCGCGGTAAGAGGGCAAGTGAAGGGAGAGAGGTTGGATGTTTTTAGAAGAGTTTCGGATAAAAACACCCCCACCTGTATAGTATCCTGCGGCTTGATCTTGATAGACAGAAGCATTTGTTGAATTGGTCGCAGATCCCATGCTCTTAAAGAAGTCTTCAAGATCCGAGTTAATCCCAGCATGCGCTGGAATAAAGCTTATTAGGAGGAAAGAAAGTAAAAAGAGTTTTTTCATGATTTACCTACTAAAGTCATAATGCGGGTTTCCATTTCATCTTCTGACGAGATGCCGTAACTGATGGGAAGGATTTGTTGGGTTTTAGGATTCACAGCAATCAAGGCAGGTACATGGGTGATCGAGAGTCTTTCTGCTATGCCATTATCAAGAAGGGGCTTGGGATACTCTTTGAGCTTACCCCCATCAAGACTCACAGCTTTCACGACCCAGTCATATTTAGCGGCAAAGCGCTTCACGATCGGCGCAAAGGTATGACAATAAGGGCAATCGCCCTTAAAGAAGAAAAAGAAGCCATAAGCATGAGAGAGAGCCTTCAGCTTTTGTCTTTTAATTTTATTTTCTTCATCAATGTACGTATGTCGTCCTATTTGGTTAATAGGATAAGTAGAGGTAAAATCAAGGTGGGAGTTGAGGTAAATGGATTGCATCCAGCGCTCTGCAAAGAGCTGACCTCTCTCCATCAAATCTTTCTGCAATTCCTGATACGCTTTCACATTCTCAAGAGTTGGAAAAAAGATGGCAAGATGAAGACGGCGTTCTAGCTCTTTTTGATAAAGCTTTAATAGTTGTGTGGGAGTTAAGGACTGATGAGACTGATGTTCAACCTTCTTCTTGTCTTCTTCGTTCTTTCTTTCTGAAAGCTTACGGTCTTGATACCAGTGCCAGCCTTCAGCGCGCCTTTTATAAAATGAGTCTTCTGCAAGAAGAGGGCTGATCCATAGTAAGGCGAGACAAATTAATACAGCACTCATAAAAGTTGCGTTAAACTTGTTAAACATGTTATACTTATTAAATAATGAGAGGAGATTTATCATGCTGGGCGTTCGACTCCCTGAAGATTTAGAGAAGCGTCTTGATCAGCTGGCCAAAGAGACACACAGGTCCAAGAGCTATTATATAAAACGAGCGCTTGAAGAATTTCTGCAAGATCAAGCAGATTATTTGCTCGCCCTTGCGCGCTATGAAAAAGTCCGACAAGGTGAGAGGACTTATTCCGTGGAAGAGATCGAAGCTCACCTTGAGAGAGAGAATGACAAGCACTAAATGGGAGCTGCGGTTTCAAAAGGAGGCTCAAAAAGAGTTCCTGAAGCTTGATCCCCCCATCCAACGGCGCATCTTGCAATATTTTAAAGAAAGAATCCTGGTATCTTCTAATCCGAGAACATATGGTAAAGCATTGACAGGGAACCTGCAGGAGTTCTGGCGCTATCGCGTTGGGGACTATCGTGTCATCTGTAAAATTGAAGATGAGGAGATCATTATTACTGTTGTGATGATAGGCCATCGGCGAGAGGTGTATGATGAATAGCATCTTTAAAGTTCCCGCTCTGGCTTTTTGTCTTTAGGAACCGAGAGTTCCTTCTGGATCAACTTAATTTGCGTGTCGATGTTTTGAAGGAGATTAGGTCTTTGGTTGACATAAGAAGAAAGGTCTTTTTCCTGATAGCGGCTCATGAGTTCTTGGTTGATTTCACTGAGATCAAGCTTAGAGAAATCAATTTGGGAAATTTCCTCTTTTGTGAGGCCACGACACGTTGGGTTTTTAGGTGATCCCCAACCGAGGCCAATCTGAGGGCGTCCTTGCTCATGGATAATTCGTGAAAGCTTGGAATGGAAACAACAGTAAGAGAATTGCTTCTTAAGACAAATCCCCGTTAATTTCTCTTTTTCTTTACAAAAAGAACCAATATATACACAAAGGTTCTTGCTTTTGCGCTCCGCTAGTCTTTCATCATTAGCATCACAATCTGCCAGCTTTAAAGAAACACCCCAGCCTTTGCCCCCCTTACAGCAATCCCTGAAGTTGGCAAGATTCTTTTTACAATGGTCATGATCACCCCCAAAGATTTCTGGCTTTTTGGCTCTTAAGTCTTCTTGGATTTTCCTAAATACTTCTAATTTTGAGATGGCATCGAGCATCTCGGTGTTAGGGGCATAACTAGGGGTGAAACAATTTCCCGTGATGCAATAAGGGGCTTTTCCCCCTTTGAGTCGAGTGACCTTAAGTTTCCTTGTTTGAGGACATTTAAAGGTTTGCTCGTACTTAATACAAATCTTGTTAATATATTCTAAACAGTGTGATCCGACCTGCATGCAGCCACGAGTTCTTAAAGCATCACAATTATTTTTGGCCTGTGGAAGGCAGGAATAAGTTTTTCGTCTTTGCCACCAGTCTCGCGTTACAGCCAGACCATTAAAGACCCTTGTCTCAGGCCCTTGGGTGATTTCCATCGTCTCATAAGAACACACTTCCTTATCAGAGTTAGCCTCTAGGAACTGGCACCCATCTTGAATCGTCTCAACAACATCCTTTTCAGTTGCAAGAGGCTGGTAGACAATATCAAAAGTGGCATAATAATAATTAATCCAAAACCAGCCCCCATTGCTGGTTGTAACATTTAGGATATTATTAGAAAAAGAGGTGTACCATTGAGGATTGGTATGCGTCACACTGATAATGGTGCCTAAAGAAGAGGGAAAAGGATTTTCAATCCGTGTCCATGCTGCGTATCCACCCCCATTATTCATTGTAGAGCTGTCATATTTTTGTCCTGTAATGACATTTCGCGAGAGCCCACCTGACCACCCATGAGAATAAACAGTCATCGTAAGAGGGTACGTTTGGGTAGGAGGTGTATTGACGATGACATTCCGATCTTCAAGGCAGCTTTGCTCAAAAGGATCTCTAGCCTCTTCACATTTAACTTCTTCATAAATCTCTTCCTCTGCGTCTTCCACCACTTGATGAGGCTCTTCTGCTAAGATTTTTATGGGATTTTTAAGGAGGGCTTCGGACTCAACAATTAAAGGATCATGGAGAGGATCAATCTTAATGCTGGTATCTTTATGGGTGTGAAGATTGTAAATGTGGCTTGCATGATCATCATGAATGGCATGAGATTCAGCTTGCTTAAGCGCGCTGTCATCAAGCTTTGAAGCCGCAACACCATCTTTATATTCTGGAATATCCTTTTTAAGGTTTATACTTGCAGGATTCAAAGACGTGCTCTGACTCTCAACTTTAAGTTTCTCTGCATGAGAAGTTCCTTCCTTGGCCTTTTCATCCATTTCAGACGCCCATAAGGAAGATACCACCATGATAAGACTCAAGAGGCATTTCATGCTTGGCCCCCTTTGAGCTTCTCAAGCAAAAGAGCAACACTTTTGATCTCGCCTTCTTGAGCGACCTTCTCAAGAACAAATCGTAAACTGACATTGCCCATAAGGCGGTCATAAGGTGGGTGTTCGTCCTTAAGATCGCCTTCAAAGATGATAAAGGTGGGGACAGAAGTAACATTATACTTCTCAAAGAGGGTTGGATCGAGAAGAACCCCTGTCTCCAATTTTTGAAGAGCCATGGCAGTCTCTTTAAAACTATTATTAATAAGGCCTCTGATCACTAAAGCACCACCAACCTTTTTAAGGTCAATTGCCAAATGTTTTATCGTTGCTTGAGGCATAGAAAAGGAAGCAAAGACCAAAACTGTCGGAAGTTTTTCTTCTTGGGGAGCACTTAGCTTTTGAACAGGGCAGGTTTTGGGATGCTCTTGGCTCGTGGGACAGAGAGCCATAAGTTTGTTGGTTAAGGATAAGCTCAGCACGAGATATAATGGTAATCTTAAAGCAAGCAGCAATTTCTCTTTCTCCATATTAAATAGCCAAAATCCTCACCGCGGGTGGGAAACTCTCGTCCTGAACTATAGGTGACTTCCGTGCGTCCTAAAGGGTAACAACCCTTATGGGTTGCTGGGATGGGATATGTCATTTGTGTTTTGTATTGGGACTTTTTAATGATGGGCATGGGGTACTTTCCACAAAGGCCAGAGCTGCCCATGTATCCCCATAAAAGGCCAAAGCGATGAAGGCGAGCTATAAACCGTTGAGTGGCGAGGAGGGAGGCTTGCACACCCCCTACATGATGAGTGATTGTGCCCCCAAAAGGATAAAGGCTTCCTTGACATCCCCCACACCAGAAGAACAAATCATTGGGAAATCCAGCGGATGCTGCAACACAATCGGCAGCGCATGCGGCTTGTGCCATAGGATTTCCAAAAAAGACAGCTTCAGGATTAGTGAGAAAGCCCAATTCATCATCATTCCAGGTGGGATCGACTTCTGTGATCCATAAAAGATCAAAAGAAGCTTTCTCTAAACAGACAAAATCAATCAAAAGCTCCAGCCACCAAATCACAGGGTACACATACCAGTGCACATTATAAAAACTATGCTTAAGACCGCCCAAAACACTTGATTTAGTGGCGTTGCCGCCTCGGTGCGTCATACCTGAACTTCCAATCTGGACTCCCCCCATATTGACCAGGCAATAAGGCGTTCTTGTGACATCCACGAGCCTCACAGGCTCCCAGAAAGAAATTGGAATTCCGACCCTTGGCACAGGGGTTGAGCAATAGCAGACAAAATCTCTGGGGTTAGGGGTGTCTTCCCCACTTCTCATCAGGTTAATGCCGCCCAACGTGATAGGAAAGATACACGACCAGCAAATATCGGTTATAGGATTCACAAACCGTCCATGACAGGCAGCACGCCCCTCAAAGGTAAAAGCAGCCCAGCAGCAAAGGAAGAAGGTGAGCTTACGCATAGGCTACTTGCCTTCCTCTTTTGTTGAGCCTTTACTCCCTTCTTGCTCTTTAAGCTTCTTATTGAGCGCCTCAATGTGTCTTAATTCAAAACTTGATTGCAGGTCTTTGATAAGAAGGTGGGTATGACATATGCCCACTATAAGGAGGAGCAATGCTGCGAAGAACTTGATCACCACCCAATCAAGCTTTGAGAGCTTTAGGAACCTTACGCCTGAAAAACGCGGATACTTAAAGAACTTACTCAAAAATTGATATCTATAGTGTTTCATATTCTATCTTGTCCTTCTGTGGAAGTATTAGATTTCTCAGTATTTTCAGGCGGTGATTTGTAAGGATGTTCAGCCTGCGGGCCAAAAAGCTGTTCTGTTGTTAAAGTTGTGTACACCTCTCCATAGCCATATTTCTGGCCAAGGTGATGGACTCTCTTCAAGGTTTTGGCATCAGTGATAGCTTCAGGTTTTTGCAGCACCTCATAATCATGCAAGATTTTTCGCTCAAGAGAGGCTCGCTTGAAGATTGGGAAGGTAAGCAAGGCAATACATGCAAGAAATATGATACCAATTTTAAGGAATAACTTATTCATGATTAGAACTCCGTGTTATGTGGATGTTTAATTCTTCTATTTTAAGGCGTGTGCCTTCTTGAAAGACGCGGGCAGGAACCTGCTTAATGCTTAAGCGCCCCGTGAGAAACCCTAACTGATCAAAATAAAAGGGGCGATGATGTCTCTCTTCCAGCTTGAGAGGTTGGCCTCTAATAAGGATAATTTTTGAAGGGAAGGTACGAGAAAGCGCCCAATTTAGATGCTCTTCATCTTCCCCATCGATAAAGAGCAATTCCTTGGTAAGAGGGATAATCTCTAAAGGATTAGCTTTATCGCCTTTCTTGGCAAAAACCTGCCCTTCGTGATCCTTCAAGTCTTCAGATAACGTGAGTGTTGGATCATAGTAAAAAGTACGCGAGATTTTCGTATGCTGAATCTTAACAGGCTCGGGGATGAGTGCTTTCTTCTTGGCATGCTCTGCAAGCTGCTTCTGGTAGGTCTCAAGGGCGCCACTTTCTTGCATGTTGAGAAGGCGCCTCTTGATAACTTCAAGGAGGCTTTCTTCCGCAATCGGAAAGAGTTCCCCATGACAACATAAGTCCTTGGCAGGGAGTGAGGAAATCATAAATAGAGAAACGCTAAAATATCTTATAAGCTTTGCCATAGATGTTCTCATTTGTTAAAAGCCCCACTTCTGCATACCGAGAATCAAAGCTCCGCGCATGCTCACCTGCCACAAAGTATGATCCTTGAGGGATAATGCCCTGGAATCCAGGGGTTAAAGTTCTTTGATCACGACTTAAGCTAAAAATAGGACCAATAAGCTCTTCATTTACAAAAGCTTTATGATTGATATGAAGGACAGTGTCTCCTGACACTCCCTTCACTTGCTTAATAACAATCCCTGGCACCCAAGGATGAGTGAAAGCGACATAATCGCCTTCTTTAAGAGTAAGAGGGGCTCCATAGCTCTTAATGACGAAGAAGTACTTGCCCTCTAACGATTTACTTCCGTTGATCGCAAGGGTTGTACGCTCATAAATGCAATTGCCAAGGCCAAGCACAAGGATGAAAACAAGAATACCGTTGGCGACATTCAGATATTTCAACGGGAGAAGGCGAACAAGCTTTGGGTTCATGATAAGCTCTCCAATTTCTTCCGCACAATCTCTGTCCAGTCTTCCCCTTTTGAGAGAAGAGCGTCTTTAGAGACAATGAGCGCCCCTGTTTCTTGAGAGAGTTGGGTTGTGATATTTTGGATTTGGTGATGGAGCTTCTTCATCCTCAACGCAAGCTCAGCATCTGTTTGGGTGGCATTTCCCTTAAGTTGGCTTAGAAGGAGAGATTGGAGATCCACAACCGCAATCTTTTGTTCTTTGGGCTGAGGCATCACCTTATAGAAGAGTCCTAGGGCAATAAGATGAGCCGCAAGGGTTGTCCCTGCCATAATGATGAACTTAAAAGTAGCTGTTCTCATGCTGCAACTCCTGCAACAACCTTTACGGCATTCAGCAAGCTCATGCCTTGCGCTTGATACTGTTTGACAGCTGCATATTCTTCAGCCTTGGTCGAATAAAGGATTCGCGTGAAAGGATCAGTAATAAGCCTTCCCACAGCTGCTCCTTGTGGTCCCACAATCATAATCTCGGCATATTTACCTTGTTGGGTGGTGACTGAATTCAAAAGCTCTTCTGCTCCTGGATCAAGTAAGAGACGCTCACTCTTTTTGAGTTGTGCAATGGACTCTTTCTTTTGAGAAAGTAAACACAGCCAATCAGAGTTTTCAAAGGCAGCTTGTGCTGCAGGAGAGGCGTAAAAGTCATGAACTGATTGGGTGCCAAAGACAAGAGCACAGAAGAATTTACGGGATTGCCGCACCCCTGCTTCAATGTAGTGTGCTTCTTCTTTTTGTTCTCCTTTAAGGACATCCCAAATCTCGTCCATTTTAATGAGCGTGGGGGTTTTACGATCGCCCCCCAGCATTTGATTAAGGATCTGCATAAAGACTGTTTTAAAGACAACACTTTGAAGCTCTTTCCGCTCTTTAAGCTCCCCTAATTCAATGACAACAAGATTATGCTTAAAGTTGACATTACATGTGCCATTAAAGAACCGTCCATAAGCCCCTTGGGATGTGTAAGGAAAGAGCATAGTGCTGAGGTCTTTGGCCCGCTCGTCCGTCTGAAGTTGAAGCCACTCGGCTATATCATCAATGGATGCATTTGCTCCATTCTTCTCCCAGGCTGCAAAGACAGCCTTGTCAATAAAGGCATTTTCAATATCGGTGGTACCGCGTTTAGGCGCTACCATTACCGCCACAATGGGCCTTAACATTGCTAAAGCATCGGAGGTCTCTTCTACACTTTGAGTGGGGATTGTTGAGAAGGGATTAATGCATAAAGGGGTATCTGTGGTAAATTCAATAAACTGGCCCCCTAATAAATGACAGGTCTTCTCAAAGGATCTGCCAACATCAAGAACAAAGACACGCCCCCCAAGCCCCAAAGTGGAGGTTAGCATTTCTTGCATGAAGAAGGATTTACCACTGCCTGACCGCCCCACCACACACACATTATAATTACCACTCGTGTTATCAAAAGGAGACCAATGAAAGATTTGTCCTCGTCTTCCAGAGAGCAAGACGTCAGGAGATCTTGTCCCACACCACTCGCCTTGCAAAGGCACAAGATTGGCAGACTCTGTTGAAAGAGTGGTTTTTGTCCTTCCATGATAGCTCAAGTCTTCATGAATGCCTTCGCCCCAGTTCATCGGCAAGCATCCTAAAAGGGATTGAAGATGAATAATTCTATTGGCTCGGAGCTTCCACTTCTTCGTTTTGTAAACTGTATGCAGCGCTTGATCGGCTCTTTCCATAAGTTGTTGTGGGCAAAAGAGCGTAATTGTAAGATTTGTTCTCACAAGTCTCTCACCTTCAGCAAGTCTTTCTCGCATATACGCAAACTCCATTGCTTCTTCTTGAAGACGGGGAATCAGCTTAATGAGGGAGGGGGTGGCTTGCCGTTCTGAGTACGCTGCTCTTGCTTTAAGACGCGTTGAGGTACTCTCCTGAGGCGGGACATAAACGCCATAGTGGATCATAAAGGGGCAAGGGAGTCGCAAGTATTCCCTAAATTGATCGCCAATCAACTCTCCCATAGCATGGAGTGACCATTCATCAGGCTCTGTTTCAACAGCATACGTGCGGGTATAAGAGTCTTCAAAGTTTACAACAATATGTTTTGGTTCAATCAAGAAGTGCTGGCCAGGAATGAGGATTTGCTTTGAAAGTGAGTCAAATTGATTCCACTTGCGGGTGTCTTGGGCTGTCTCTTGAGCTGAAGTAAACCACCCTGAGAGCGTTTGTATGAGATCATTCGCATCCCATAGTTTAAGGGGAAGACCTAAGTTTTGAAGAGCGGCTGAAAGTTGGTCTCTTAAAGAGAGGATTTCTTGTTTTAAAAGAGGATTTAATAAGCTCCCCCGTTTTGAGTAAGCCATGATGAATCTATAATGACGAAAGCAGGTCGAGCCTGTACCTTCAAAGATAAGATTCCTTAAGTGATTTATTCTTTGCTCGGCAAGGTATTCTGTGATCTCTCCCTTGCCCTTTCGGGATTGTTGCCAGTTCTCTAAAAAGCCATCAATGTGAGAGTCCGCATACAAGATACACTGAAGGCAGGACTCTTCAGGCAAGAGATCACGGAAGATACCACTCACCATCGTTTGCATTTGCTCAGAACATCCCACCAAAGGGGGTGTTTCGAGGACAAAACCAATAGATTGATGATTGCTAAAAAGACTCACACCTGGATCATAGCTTTCATACGGCATAAATTCTGAAAGACTGTAGGTCTTTAGGACCTCATTGAGCGCATCCAAGGAAGGAGAGGTGGGGTTTACCCCATAATTGGTGCGCTCTCCAAAGAAGGTGGCAATCTTATGACCTAGGAGTTGAGGCAGATTTTGTAACATCACATCTCCCCTTTCTCATTTGTTGTAAGGGGCACAAATAGACTCTGGGAGCCATGCCAAATCCCTTCATCATCTGAATAAGGGGCGATCCAGACATGTACACCTCTAGTCTTATTTAATGACTCTTGTTGCTTCCCGACCGTGACTTCTCCTGGTGTGGTTTTAGAATTAGAAAAAGGATCTTGCTCTTCTTCGGCTCCAATCTTGCTTTCATCAATCATACGATCAACTTGCGTGATAGATTTACACCCCACCCCAGGCACGGCTTCACAATCGAATCCTTCCTTGTAAGAAGTGCATGCCGTAAGTGTGAGTAAAGTTATTATGGGAATTATTTGTTTCATTGATTCTCTCCGATTTTAGGAAGCCAGCGGTGAATGCTTTCACTATTCTGGCTGTTGGTTTCTTTAAGGGCTTCAACTTGGATTTTGTCTCTTGATTGGGAAAGAGCTTGGTCTCTGGCTTCAGCAATCACTTGTTTGACGGTGGTGTCGCCAAACTTGGTGCCTTCCGTGAAGACCATATTGACCTTGCGGCCAGCTTGAACTGTGAGAACAGGTTGTAATTGCTCAGCACGCTTAATGTAGTAATCAGCATACTTCTCTAAAGCATTGCCAATGCCACTATAAGCTCCAGATTTAAGAAGCTGATCATCTGTTAAAGCATTCTTCTGGCCAAAGGGTGTGGTTGGGAAAACGCTACTTTGATTACTGGCTTGTAAGAAATTACTGATACCGCTTGCAAAGCCTCCTAAGAGGCTATTCCGCATGAGATCTGTTGTTTTATCAACCACAACTCCTCTCACGCCTGCTCTGCCATCTTCTCCTGAAATGTAGCCTGCAACTTGGGTTTCAGAGATCTCACCTGTGAGGGGTTCAGTGCAGGTGAGCTTTTCAAGGCGCATGTAAACACGTTCTGAGGAAAGATCCCCATGAGCAGAGGCCAACACATGGCAGTTCTTGAGATCACTTTTGAACTTCCGTGGTAAGGTTCCTGGATCAATGACCCTCAAGAGCACGGGCCGTGGATCATTAGCAGCACTGACAGACGTAGAAGCATCAACGCCCCCTAAAAGTATGGCTGAGGCATAAGCGCCTGCGGGGATGGTGTCCTCAACTTTCTTTCTGTTTTGGTGTGCCTCATAGCGAGCATTCTTTCGTAAGTTGAGGACAATCTTTCTGGATGTCTGGCCATCAAAGGTTGAGACTCTGGCAGAGGATGTGTCTTGCTCTGGCTCTTGATTCTTCTGCTCCAGTTGCGTGCGAAGCTCACTGATTTGCTCTTGCATCTGCTGAAGGGAATTTTCGTCTTGCGATGACGTGCGCTTTGCATTTTCTGCCATCGTTTGATTAAGAAGTCCTTCAAGTGATGAAAGCTTATCATTGAGCTTTTTGGACTCTTCTTCCATTCGCTGTGCCCAAATCTCACGAGGATCAAGATGGGAAGTAGAGCCTGCAATCTTAGACTCTTGTGTCTTTGACTGTACTGGAGGCTCTTTAGAGCCTGAGACTACATCGAAGAGAAAAAGCAGCGCTAAGACGAGAATAGATCCCACCCCTGCTAAAATGAAGAACTGCTTCTTTTTAAGGGCTTGAGGGGTTTGATTCTCACTCATGATCCACTCCTTGCTAAAATAAGAAGCACTTCAGTTTGTAATAAAGGTTTAAGCACTCTTGTTGAGAAAACGATGGCCAAAGGCTTAAATTTGGCAAAATGATGAGGGCTTAAAAGAAGCGTTGCGCCCCCTTCATTTTTGACCTGGCAAACCTTTCCAATGAACTGAGGAGAGTAGATCTCTTTTATAGGTTGAAGAGCCAGCTTAGGTTCAATCTTCTCTGAAAGATTGTTTTGAAGTGCAACAACCTTATAAGGCTCTTTTAAGACACCAGTTGCGTAAGACTTTATCAACTCAAGCATTAACCCTTGATAGCTGTGTAGCGGAGAAGTTTTCTCTTGTAACCCTTGCGTCTTTGGCCTCAATAAAATGGCTTCAGCTGATCTTCTTGAGGGTTTAACCCTGAGATCATGGGTTAAACCCTTTTCTGTCGTGAGAGTGATAAGGAGCGATTGACCTTCAGTACCTGGGGTGGGGGTGATAAACACTTGGCCGTTCATCTCGTCGAGCTCAAAAGAAAGCCGCCCATCTATACCAAAGAGCTGAGCAATGCGATCATTCTCAACCGATATTCGCGTGTGTTCAGTACTTGAGATCATGACTTCGCTGGAGCCATGATTTTTAATGGAAAGAATTTGAACAGCACTGGCGGCAGGAGCAAGTAAAGATACTGCTAGAAGTGGAAACTTACGCATGGTCTTGCTCCTTTCCTGTCAGAGGTTTAAAGGAGGTGATGAGCAATCGCCCATGAGCAAAAGAAAAGGTGAGGCGGTAGGTCTCTTCACGCTGGAAAATGCACTTTTGACTGACATAACCGACCATCTCGCCAGAGAGATCCACTTGTAAGTTCTTCTCCCGAACAACAACCTTTTTGGGATAAAATGAGGTGCTAAGCCCACTTTTTTGATATCTCTCTTCTTCTTCTCGAAGTTGGTGCTTGAGCATACCAATGCCACTTGTTTCTGCATAACGAAGCAAGAGTTCATGGAGATAGGAAGCACTTTGAGGAGTTTTGTTTAAGAGAATGCTTCCAAAGAACAAAGCCATCTCTTCCAGATACTGAGGCGAGACTTTACTTCGCTCAACCCACGTAGCCCCTGTGAGATGCGGTGGCACAAGCACAACCCGCTCACTCTGGGTACACAAAGCAAAGGTCATGAGCAGGTTTGAGCCAAGAAGACCTGACGCTATAAAGGTTAGGTAATTTCTGTGCCTTAAAAGATCTTGAAGCCTTAAATGCTGAAGCTTTTCTTTCATGACACCCACTCCCTGATATGTGAAGGCGGCGTTAAAGGAAGTTTGGCTTTGTTATGAGGCAGGTACCAGTACATCAAATGCTTGAGGGCGCCTTGGCCTGCCATCTTGCGGAGTTTGCGTAGTGCCCAGCAAAAGGTGAGACCCACCAAGAGTCCTGAGCCTTGATGGGATGTGCCAAGTCCCACAAGAAGAGGGATCAAAAGAGCGGCAGCTTCATCCTTGGTAAAAATCAACCACCTGGCAGGAGAATCCAGATGATGAAGGAGCAAGTGTTTTCCACGTTCACGCATAGCACGCTCCCTAAATCAAAAAAGTGTAACTGGCTTTAACCCAGTCCACGAAGGCATGAGCTGTGACAGCAAGACCTAAGAAAAGACCTGCAACAGGCCAGTTTCCTTTAACGCCTGAAATGACAATGCCGCCAAGGCCGCCTGCGATAGTTGCAAGCCTAAAACCACCCCCTGTGAGGGTTTTTTCAATCTTCGCAAAGACATCCTTCAAGACCATGTCATTTTCAGCAGCTTGAAGGCTGTGATGATAAAGAGCAGCACCAAGAAGGGTGAAATACCTCTTGAGTGGTCTTGTGATATTTAAAAGGCCCCCTTTTTCTTTAAAGTAGGGTATAAGTGGGTTGTACATTAATTCACTCCATTGTGTTGTTGGTGTACCGGAGACCCGCGCGTGAGAGGTCGAATTCTTTGCGCGGTCTCTGTCCTAATCTATGGTTCCTTCTTTCTCTAATCGCTTAAGCTGTGCTTTTATAAAGCGAATCATTTTCTTCAAGTTCCTCATTTGAAATTGTTTTTGTGCCTCAGTGAGTACGGTATCTCGCTCAAGGCTGGTAAAGGGTGCTTTTTTTACAAGTGTTAATTTCATTTTTATTCCTTTCACTAATTGTATTCATTGCTTAATTCTTGCGTATTGGGCGGCTTTAGGGGTGGATCAGAACTTCCAAAAAAGGGGTTTCTGAGAGGGGGAAATAAGCCCTTGTTGATATCCAAGGGTGGGGCAGTTAAATTTTGTATTTGAGGCTGAGTTAAAGGTGAAACAGCAGCGTTTTGCTCACTAAGAGCAGGTACTTGGCTTGAGTCTTCCGAGATAGAGATGGGTTGAGCTTCCCCTTGAGGTGCCTCAGGCTTGCTTTCCAGATTAGAGCCAGTATTCACAAGCACAAATCTAAGCTCATACCCTAACACTGATTCTAAAGCTTGTTGGATGGGGAGATTCATCAGATTTTTGCTCACATAATCTCGAATAAATTTAGAAGGTGCACAAAGGGTTACGTGATCATTTTGGGTCTCAAGAATGTCAAGGGCAGAAATCCAGCCCTTGAAGGTGCAAAATCCAACCTTCTTCGAGAGAATGAGACCTGTTTGAATCCAAAGAGGATGTTTGTTGGAAGTTGTAAACTCAAGAATAAAAGCTTCTTGAGCTTCTTCTGAAGAGGTTGGTGAGGTATTAGAGATTACCCGGTCGCCAATGCCGTAAGCATTGCCTTCAAAAATCTTGATGGCATGATCTTTTGTGATCACCCAATCCAGCGTTGCTTTAAAATCTGAGGATTGAGCTTCTCCCATCAAAAACTTGGATTTTGTAATGTTTTGGCAAACTCTCTCCCAGTTCTCAAAGTTCCCCTTGAGTTGAGTGTTTAAGACATGCTTAAGTTGGCTCATTCTCACAGGATGAAGGAGAAGTTCTTGGCCTTGAAGAACATACTTTGAGAACATCTCCATCATTTTTAATCCAATCTCTTCTCTCTCTTCCTCTTGTGTTTGATGAGGGATGCTGCTTGGGGAATTAAGGGGAGAGATGAGAGAGAGGGTTTTATGAGTAATCTCTGTATGTAGTCTCTGTTCCTTATAATGATCAGGTCGTTTTGTTATGTTGGATCGTGTCATTTTGCTACGATCGATTGTTACAAATTCTTGATGTTGGATCGTGTCATTTTGACCCAATCGATTGTTACATAGTTTAACCCCCTCTAATGCTTGGTAATTGATGGTGTACCATTTGCGATGATCAAGTCTTTGTTCACGCAGCTTACAACTTAAGATGAGCTTCTGTTTTTCAAGGGAATAAATAGTTCTCTTGATGGTCTCTTTTGACCAAAACGGGAACTGTTGGTGCCACCCTTCATAAGAATTATAGACCCAATGGCGATTGTTAATAAAATTCTTATTATGACTAGATGTAAGCCAATAATGCATTTGCTGCAGGACAATAGCTTCATTTAAGCCTACCTTTGTCGCCAAGGTTGGCAGCAACTGAAGAGGCATTTCATCCATAAGAAGTCGGCCTTTTGGTAAAGAAGATGGTTCTAAGGAAGGTTCTGGATTAAGATTCATAAAAGTATTCCTTATAGCCATCAGCTGTAGAGCATCTGTTATCTTCGATTGTGTCAAAATGTTCTGAGCATATTGTTATAATCGATCGTGTCATTTTGTTATGATCGGATGTGAGGAGTGTCTCTTCGATCGTATCAATTTGACCTGTTCGATTGTTACATGCTGTGATGCTCTCTAATGCCTGATAGTTGATTGTGTACCCCTGGCATTGCCTGGAATTTTTTTGGCTTAACTTGGCGTCGGTGATGAGATTCTGCCTCTTTAAAGAGATAATAGTATGCTTTATGGTATCTCTTGACCAAAATGGGAACTGCTTTTGCCACTGTTCAGAGGCATTGTAAACCCTATGCTGATTATCTCTATGAAAATGAAGCCAATAATGCATCTGTTGAAGTACAATGGCCTCATTTAAGCCAATTTTCCTTGCTAAAGTTGGGAATATTTGTAAAGGCGTCTCATTAATAAGAAGTTTTGTCATTCATGATGCCTGCATTATGTGTATAAAAAATTGCTAGTCTCATTAGATTCATCAACAAAAGTCTGAGACGTGTGCTGCCGAAGGCTGCGTTTTTCAAATTCTTCAACATCACACAAGCGATATAAGACTCTGCGACCAATCTTAAGATACTTAGGTCCTCGACCATTCCATCGCCATTGCCCAAGTGTATTAGGCTCCAGGTTCCATCTTTGGGCTAAAGCTGCGGGGGTTAAGAATCTATTGTCCATGGGTTTTTCTCCTCTTTTTTATGTGATTCCTAAGCAAGATAGACCCAGTAGGTAATTATGTCAATATATTAACAATGTTAATATAAAATATAACAATATATCATTTATAATAAATTATCAGTTGATTGATAGATAAAGATGTGTCTATATAGATGTTAAATAAACGACATAGAACAATAGAGTAGATGGAAAGATAGATTTATGAATGTGAGACAGCCAAATAAAGAGGCAGCAGCAAGACTAAAGCAGGCAAGAAGCCTTACAGAACTCCCGCGTACGATCTTTGCAAAAAAACATAAACTAAGTGCTAATTCCTTAGCAGCTTGGGAGAACGGAACATCCGCTTTTTCAGAAGAAGTCGCTGAGAATCTAGCAAGCATTTTGAGTAAAGAAGGTATTAAAGTAAGCGCTGAGTGGATCATGACAGGAAAAGGGGCTGCACCCATAGACTTAGGGGTATCATCCATTCAGAATTCTAATTTCCTACCTCTATCTATCAGCGATGAGGAAGAGTTCATATGGCGAGCAACAGCCGCATTTAAGGAGTTTTATAAAGATTCTTTGATGCTTGTGATTTATGATGATAGTGCGCTCCCTTTTTATAAGCCAGGGGATCACGTTGCAGGTAAAATTATTCCGCATGAGCAATTAGCCTTTATTACAGATGAGCCTCTGATCGTAGAATTAGAAAATGGTGGTCTGATGCTACGTTACATAGAGCTAACTTCAGAGCCAGATGTCTATAATTTAAAAGCAATCAACCCATCGAGTGTATTAGGTTCTACCATCTATGATGTCAAGATTAAGCGTGCAGCTAGAATTAATTGGATGTTTAGGCGCTAGAGTAAGGTTTCCTCAACTAATCTTAACGCTTAATAGCGATATTATCATTTGTACAAAGTAAAAATTTCACTTTTAAAACATCAGTAAGTCAAACATTCTTATCTTATTATTTACCTCTTGACCTTATACTTAGGTACAGGGTTTAGACTGAACTTATAGAGAAAGTTAAGAGAAATAATATGAAGGCACTCGATAAAGCACTTACTATTAAGAAAATAGCCCAAAAGGCTGGCGTTGGAATTGAAACTATCCGCTTTTACGAGCGTAAGTCTCTTTTAAATAAACCTCATCGTACAGTTTCAGGATATAGGATATTTTCTGAACAAGATATAAAACGTGTTCGATTTATTAAAAAAGCTCAAGAATTAGGTTTCTCCTTAGCTGAGATCAAAGAGCTTCTATCACTCAAAAATAATGCTTTTACTGCAAGAAATGATGTTTATCAGAAATCGCTTCATAAGATTCAGCAGATTAAAGAAAAAATAGAAAACCTACAAAAAATCAAAAATAGCCTTGAGCATCTTGTTGGATGCTGCAAAGGAGAAGGTAGGATAGAAGAGTGTCCTATTATAGAAGCTTTTGAGGGTGATAGTACGCCCAAGGGAGAAGAATCATGACCCAAAACCACTATTCTCCTCAGTGTTGCTCAAATTACCAAAAGAGAAGCGAAAAGACAATTAAGCCGACTTCAACAAAAGCTGTTGAATACACTTGTCCCATGCACCCAGAGGTCATAAGTCAAGGTCCTGGAATTTGCCTTAAGTGTGGGATGGCACTAGAGCCTAAAGCAATTTCACTCGACGAGGGGCATAATCCCGAACTTGAAGATATGCAAAAGCGCTTTTGGGGCGCTGCCATCCTTTCAGCCTTTGTTCTTTTGCTTTCAATGGGGACTATGGTGAAAGAGGATATCTTCAATAATCTATCTTCTTTCTTCTTAAGGTGGAGTGAGTTTGTTTTATCCACTCCAGTCGTTATCTGGGCTGGAGGGCCATTTTTTCAAAGAGCCGTTACATCGTTGCAGAATAAGAACCTCAATATGTTTACACTGCTCGCCTTAGGGATTGGAACTGCATATATCTATAGCTGCGTGGCACTTTTTTGGCCGCATTTATTCCCCTCAACGACAATAGTACATGGTCATGAAGTTGCCCTTTATTTTGAATCAGCATCTCTTATCACAGCACTTGCTCTTTTAGGGCAAGTGTTAGAGTTAAAGGCGAGACAACAGACCACTCAAGCTCTTAAATCTCTTTTAAAGCTTATGCCTGATACAGCAAGATTTGTGAAAGAGAATGGTCATGAACACGATACTCAAATTAGCAATATAAGGATTGGTGATATCTTAAGAGTTCGTCCTGGTGAGAAAATTCCTCTTGATGGCGTTGTACTGGAAGGAACAAGCCTGGTGGATGAATCCATGGTCACAGGGGAGCCTATCCCAGTTGATAAAAGCATTGGCTCAAAGGTTATAGCAGGAACTCTCAATGGAGCAGGGTCATTCCTCATGAGGGTTGAAAAAGAGCAAGGTGAGACTTTTCTTGCCAAAATAGTTCAGCTTGTGAGTGATGCGCAAAGAACGAAAGCGCCTATCCAAAGAATGGCAGACCTCACTTCTTCTTATTTTGTCCCTTTTGTGATTGTGGCGGCCATCATTACATTTGTTGCTTGGTTTAATTATGGGCCTGAGCCTCGTCTTAACTTTGCTCTCATTAATGCAGTTGCGGTTCTTATTATTGCGTGCCCCTGTGCGTTAGGCCTTGCAACACCGATGTCGATTATGATGGGGACGTCCTTAGGCGCGCAAAAGGGAATCCTTATTAAAAATGCAGAAGCAATAGAGACATTAGAGAAAGTGGATACGCTGATCGTTGATAAAACAGGGACCTTAACGCTTGGCAAGCCTCAGGTTGTTTCAATTTTTACAGATAACAGCATAAAGAATGAAGAGCTCTTGCGCTATGCTGCAAGCCTTGAGATTGCGAGCGAGCATCCTTTAGCACAAGCAATTGTCAGAAGAGCACAAAAACTGAACTTACCTCTTTTAAAGCTCGAAGGGTTTCAAACAATCATTGGTAAAGGCGCCAGAGGGCTTATAGAAGGCAAAGAGATTATGGTAGGGAATAAAAGCTTTCTTGAAGAAAATGATGTCAATACATCCTCGTTTATGAGCCAAGCTGATAATTTAAGAAGAGACGCTCAAACAATAATATTTGTTGCACTCAATAAAGAATTAAAAGGCATCATTGGTATTGCTGATCCTCTCAAGGACTCCTCAAAAGAAGCAATTAATCATCTAAGAGATTTAGGCATTAAGATGTATATGGTCACAGGAGATCATGAGGCAACAGCTAAAGCTGTTGCTGGTCAGCTCGGCATTAAGGATGTAAAAGCAGGTGCTACACCTGTCGATAAACTCGAAATTATTAAATCTCTTCAAGCATCAGGGGCAAAGGTTGCCATGGCAGGGGATGGCATTAATGATGCTCCAGCCCTTGCTCAAGCGGATGTTGGTATTGCAATGGGGACAGGCACAGATGCTGCTATTCATAGTGCAGGGATTACCCTTGTTAAGGGGGATCTAAGAGGTATTATACAAGCAAGACGCTTAAGCTCTGAAGTGATAAAGAATATTAAGCAAAATCTCTTTCTAGCCTTTATCTACAATATTCTAGGTGTGCCCATTGCAGCAGGTGTTTTATATCCCTTTCTTGGTCACTTACTCAGTCCAATTGTTGCAGCTGCAGCGATGAGCTTAAGCTCAGTGTCTGTAATCTGGAATGCTTTGAACTTGAAAAAGGTAAAACTTTAATAAAATTTAATTAAGAATATTTTAAGAGTTTTAGTCTAAAAATGGATATTCTAGGGGGAGCAGACGATGCACAGAACTTTAATCTTATCAATCATCTTAACAACTCTTTTTAACACGACTCCAACCTTTTCTCATGGGGGCGAAGACCATGGAGAAAGTAAGCCTTCTCCACAAGAAAGTATCTCGACTTTAGATTCTGTTCCCAGTGATTTAAGTTTGCTTCAAAGAGTCTTTTTGCCTCAAAAAAAGCAACGTGTGGCTAATCTTAAGGCTTTCCAAGCACAAAATATGGACCGTCCTCAATATGTGCTTCTCCCGGCTAAAGTCGTTGCAAGCCCTAATGGCTATGCCCAAGTGCATGTTCCTCAAGCTTCAAGAGTGGTTGCAGATCCAACTTATCCCATGCCCACGACAGGGGATAAGGTTGAGGCCAATCAAGTAATTGCTATTGTTGAGCCTCTTGTGAGTTCTGTTGATTTAACAGATAAGAAAACAGAGCTTTATAAAATTGAAGGTGAGATTGCACAACTTGAAAGAGATGTTGAGCGACTAACCACTTTAGGAAAATTCTCTGCCCGTAAAAAGCTTGAAGATACCAAAACAGATTTAGAAAGCGCTAAAAAGCGTAGGCAACAAATCTTAACAACTGGCCTTGGACGCGAGCTTATCCGTGCACCTATTGCAGGCATCCTTAATGATTCTCACCTCTTGCCTGGGCAAATTGTTCAACCTGGCCAGCCTATTGCAGAAATTGTCGATCCTGCTTCTTTTCAAATTGAGGCTTACACTTATGATTACGCTCTCACCAATCAAATTAAAGAAGCCTCTTTACGATCTTCTTTAGAGGCTGAAAAGGTTTATCCTTTAACGCTTAAAGGCTTAAGTCCAAAGGTTGGGGAGAACGATCAAGCCCGTCATATTTTATTTAGCATAAAAGAAACAGCTCCTGCCCTCATGATAGGAGAGTTTGTTGATGTGATGATCTCGCTTCCTTCAACCTTTAAAAAGGTTGTCATTCCGCAAACAGCCCTTTTTAAAAATGGTAAAAATTACAGCGTATTTATCCTTGCAGAACCTGCGCTTATTGTTACGCGCCCTGTCCAAGTTGGGCTCTTTTTTGACGATAAAGCTGAAATCCTTGAAGGGTTAAAACCTGGTGAACGTGTTATTGAAAATGTTGAAACTTTAGCAACAGCCCTTAGGAAATAAGCATATTATGTTTACCAAAATTGTTGAATTCTCCTTAAAAAATAGATGGCTTATCCTCTTCTTATATATGGCTGCTGTCATCTATGGCTCTTTAATTGTGCCTAAAATGCCAATTGATGTCTTCCCAGATCTCAACAGGCCCACTGTAACTCTTTTAACTGAAGCGCCAGGGTTTGCCCCTGAAGAAGTGGAAAAGCAGGTTACATTCCCTATAGAAACAGCCATGAATGGGCTTCCAGGCGTCATGCGTGTTCGGTCAACCTCTGGCATTGGGCTTTCAATTGTTTATGTTGAGTTTGATTGGGGAACAGACATTTATCGCAACCGCCAGCTTGTGAGTGAAAGGCTTAATACAACACTCTCACAACTTCCTGCCAATGTTATCCCTGCTTTAGGGCCTGTGACTTCCATTATGGGTGAGATTCTTTTAATTGGTGTGAGTTCTCTGCGTGGTGAGACTTCTCCTATGGATTTAAGAACGATTGCAGATTGGACAATGAGGCCACGACTTTTAAGTATTCCAGGGGTTGCTCAAGTGATTCCAATAGGGGGTGAAGTCAAGGAATATCAAGTTCAACCTTTAAGCCATCGGATGCTTGGATACAATGTGAGCTTAGATGACCTTTTAAAAAGCCTTGAGGGGTTTGCTCAAAATACAACAGGGGGATATTTTGAGAGCTTTAAAACAGAGTCACTGATTCGATTTTTAGGACTTACAAACAAGCTTGAGGATCTTAAAAAGACGCCTCTTAGATATCAAGGCGCTCACGCGTTAACGCTTGATCAGGTAAGTCATGTTGTCTTTGCGCCTACTGTTAAAAGAGGAGATGCCAGCATTAATGGTAAGCCTTCTGTTATCCTCTCAATTCAGAAGCAACCAGGCGCTGATACAGTTTCTTTAACACGTGACATTGAAAAAAGTCTTAAAGAGCTTCAAAAGACAATGCCTGCAGATGTTAAAGTGGATCAAATTCTCTTTAAGCAAGCCACTTTCATAGAAAACTCAATCCAAAATGTAGAAGAAGCTTTAAGAGACGGAGCTATTTTAGTCCTTATCATCCTTTTTGCGTTCCTCATGAACTTCAGCACAACCTTTATCAGTATTACCGCAATTCCCATTTCAATTCTAATTACGGCCATTATCTTTCATCAATTTGGCTTATCCATTAACACCATGACCTTAGGGGGGCTTGCCATTGCCATTGGAGAGCTTGTGGATGACGCTGTTGTTGATGTTGAGAATATTCTAAGGCGTCTTAAATTAAATGCTAAGCTCACCACTCCTTTACCTATTGTTCAAGTGATTAAAGATGCTTCAGTGGAGGTTAGAAGTTCGATCATTTATGCAACACTGACTGTGGTGCTTGTTTTTCTGCCTCTTTTTGCCTTAAGCGGTATTGAAGGTAGGCTCTTTAGCCCTTTAGGGGTTGCTTATATCGTCTCAATTCTAGCCTCACTTCTTGTGTCAATCACCTTAACGCCGGTCTTATCCTATTACTTGCTGCCGCGTATCAAGGCAATAAAGCATGGTGATAGCTGGCTTGTTAGGCACCTTAAAGAGTGGGATACCAAAGTCCTTCAGTGGTCATTTGCACGTCCTAAGATTCCTATTCTTACAACAATCTTACTTACTCTCTTAGCCTCTGCATCGGTTCCTTTCTTAGGAAAGGCCTTTCTTCCTTCTTTTAATGAAGGAACAGTGACCATTAACTTAAGGCTTCCCCCAGGGACATCCCTTGAGGAGACCAATCGGGTAGGTACCATTGCAGAAAAGCTTGTTTTAGAAGTGCCTGAAGTAATCTCTGTTGGGCGCCGAAGTGGGCGTGCTGAGCTTGATGAGCATGCTGAAGGTGTTTACTCTTCTGAAATCGATATTGATCTCAAACCATCAAAGCGCTCTCGAGAAGAAGTCTTAAGTGCTCTCCGTAAGCGCCTTGCAACCCTTCAAAATGCAGTCATCAATATTGGGCAGCCAATTTCTCACCGCTTAGATCATTTACTCTCAGGGGTAAGAGCTGAGCTTGCCATTAAAATTTTTGGAGAGGAGCTTAATCAACTTAGAGAAAGTGCCGATAAAGTGAAATCTTTAATGAGTGATATAAAAGGCATAACGGATTTGCAAGTTGAACAAATAACCTTAATCCCTCAAGTCCAAATTATTCCTAAAAGAGAAGAAGCACTTAAGTATGGTATGAATGTTAATACCTTAGGCGAGACAATTGAGACACTGCTGTCAGGAAAAATTGTAACTCAAATTTTAGAAGGGGCTAGAAGATACAATCTTGTTGTTCGTTTGCCCGTAGCAGAAAGAGCAGATCTTGATAAAATCCGCAACACACTTATTGACTCCCCTGCAGGCAAAATCCCTTTATGGTTTGTGGCTGATATTCAAGAAACCCAAGGGCCTAATCAAATAAGCAGGGACAATACCCAAAGGCGTATCGTTGTCTTTGCTAATACCAAAGATCGTGCTTTAGGTGATGTTGCAGAAGATGTTCAAAAAAAGCTTGCCTCTCTCAAACTCCCTGAAGGGTATTTTATAAAATTTGAGGGGCAGTTTGAAAGTCAAAAGTCAGCAACTGAGCTTATTTTCTTACTTTCTCTTCTCTCGCTCATGGGTATTTTTATCCTTCTCAATAGCCACTTTAAATCAACTCCCTTGACGCTTATTATTATGGCGAATGTGCCTATGGCGTTTATTGGAAGTGTTGTTGCAATCTGGGTGACCAATCAAACACTCTCAGTTGCAAGTCTGGTGGGCTTTATCACGTTGACTGGCATTGCCACTCGCAATGGCATCTTAAAGATCTCTCACTATCTTCATTTAATGAAATATGAAGGAGAGACGTTCACAAAAGAAATGATTATTCGAGGATCACTGGAGCGGTTGTCTCCCGTTCTTATGACGGCACTTGTTGCAGCTTTTGCTCTTGTTCCCCTTTTAATAGGTGGAGATCAACCTGGAAAAGAAATTCTGCATCCTGTTGCAGCCGTAATATTTGGTGGCTTGATCTCCTCAACCTTACTCGATACGATCTTAACACCTGTTGTGTTCTGGCTTGTGGGTCAACGTTTGATAGAAACACAAAAACTTATTATTGAATAGGAGAAAAATTAAATGAAAAAGTTACACACGTATTTAAATTCTTTGGGAGTAACCCTTGGGATATTAAGCTTAACGCCCGCTGCTTTGTCTCATGAGGGAGAGTCTCACAAAATGGCATCTGATATGAAAATGAATCATTGTTCACATGAAGACCAGCAGGAGCCTACAATTAAAGTTGATGTTTTGCTCTCAAGCCAAGCGCAAAAGGACAAAATTATACCAACAAGAATCAAGCTGACATCAATCAAGGATCATAAGGAAGTCCTTCTCACTGATCTTAAGGAAGTCCATACTGAGAAAATACACATCCTTATTTTTGATCAAACACTAACTGATTATCAACATGTGCACCCTACTCCTACAAAAGAGCCAGGTGTTTATGAGTTTAGGTGGACACCTAAGAATGAAGGAACTTATAAGATATGGGTTGATATTGTGCCCTTAAACACAGGAAAAGAAGAATATATCAGCACGAATCTTGCAACAGTTGGAAATTACAGTCCAGCAGCTGAGAAGAAATTAAGCCTTGATGAGAAGATTGGTAATAACCTTTACTCATTAGCCTTCGAGACTAAAGAGCTCAAAAAAGGGCAAGCCGCAATGGGCAAGATAAAAGTTCTCAATAAGGAAGGAAAAGATGTGAAAGATCTTGAGCCAATAATGGGGGCTTTTGCGCATATTGTTGCTATTAATGAAGATTTTAAAACAATTGCTCACGTTCATCCTATGGGGAAAGAGCCTACAGATGAGAAGGAAAGAGGAGGGCCTGAACTAATGTTCCATTTTATGCCAGAGAAGTCAGGTTTTTATAAAATATGGTTACAGATCAAACTGGCGGGTGAAGAAATCTTTGTCCCTTTTGGTGTAAACGTGAATTAAGCCATCAACAAAAAATGTTATAATAGTGAAAATATTAAGCTTATTTATGGTTGTTATGATTGGGATCGTGTCAACGATCCCAGCTGAGGCAACCCGTCGCCATCGCGTTGCAGCGTTTAGAAAAAAACAAGCTGAAGAAGCAAAAAAACTAGATGAAAAGCAAAAACAAGAAGAACAATCGCAAATAGAGAAAAAAGCTAAACAACAAGAAGAAACGTCAATTTTAACACCAAAAAAACAAGAACGGCTTAAAATTATAGCCTCTTAATCATAAATATTGGTTAATAGTTTTTATTTATTGCTAGAGATATTCACTTATTCTTACTAGAAGCCTAAGCTAGCAGAGTAAATTAAATTTATTTTGATATTTTTAGACTTTGCGCTACTCTTATTAAGAAATGCAACAAAGTGAGGTCTCAATGAAAGCGCGTCTATCACAGTCTTTCCTTTTCTTGGCTTTTATAATTCTAATAGCTCCTTTACAAGCAACAGATACATTTAAAGAAGAGCAAACAATGTTTGGTCGCGCTGTTAGAGCGTCTCAAAATTTTTGTTATCAAGTAATGGCTAAAACATTTTGGGATCCTCTTATGCGTGGATTTAAGCCTGGAAGAGTTATTGCAATCACTGAATTAGATATCCAGCCTGATGATAAAGTCCTTTTTGTTGGGGAAGGAACTGGCCTCGATTTTGAAGTGCTTCCAGAAGATTTGAATAAGACTAATTTACAAGCCTTCGATTTTTCACCTGAGATGGTGAAACAAGCTAAATTGAAGGCTCACCAGTTTAATATTCCAGAAGAAAATATCTTTATTGGGGATGCTCAGCATTTGCCCTTTAAAGATGAGAGGTTTGATAAAATATACTTTCCTCTCTCCTTGGCCTCAATCCCAAATCCTACTTTAGCATTACAAGAAGCTGAGCGAGTCCTTGAGAAAAAAGGAAGAGTTGTAATTATGGAAAAGCTTATTGATGATGGCCATCAACCTTCATATTTACGACAACTCTTGAACTTTTTTACAAAGTTTATCTTTGCAGATATTAATCGAAATCTTACTCAAATGTTAGGGGAAGGTTCTTCCTTTAAGAATTAATTACCAATCTTTAGAAGGTAAGTTGTCAGGATTCTTTGCTAGAAGAATAGGAGCTTCTTATCGCATCGCAACTCTTGTACGTATCAACGACTTTCCAGAGCTTGAAGCTCAGGGGGCGAAATTAAGCCAAAAGACTAAAACAGATTAACCTCTCAAAGTATATTTCCTTTATAAGACATGTTACTCATTAAAGAATAATGAGTAAAATGGTTAAAGGTGATGGATATAAAGAGTTTTTAGATAGGCTTTGTCACTAAACTATTGGTTGGCGCAGTCCCTACAATTAGCATAGTTATAGGTAGGAGGGGGATTTTAAGCAAAGTTTTAGTTGAATCGCTGATTAGCGAAAATAACTTATTTATAGTTTCCAATTATATAAGCAGTTTCTGCTTCCAAGCATTGGATAAACCCAACAACATGCTTCCTGATTTCTTCCTGACGCTCAGGGGTTAGATAAGATTCAGCCTCAAAAAAGCACTTTGAAAGATGAGATTTTTGGCTCAGGAATTCTAATTTCTTTTGCTTTCTAAAAGGCTCTAACGCTTCCTTTCGTAATAAATTTAGTGCTTCAATCTGTTCCCATTCTGCTTGAATAAAAGAAGAGACATTGTGGGAAGCATCAGTTGATACTTCTGGATATTCTAGTATTCCAAGGCAAGCGGCATAAGATAACAAATCTGCTTTTGCAAGCCACCTTAAGTAGTTAATGACGCCTAACGTGGCAGGGCAAGGGGTTATCCATTTGAGTTGCTCTTTGCTATAACCTAGTTCCATAAGTCCTTTTAAGAGCATATTGCTATACCAATAACTCTCAGAGAGTGTGCTACATAATTGTTCTTTTAAATTAGCATTGGCTGTTTGTGATATAGCGGCGCTTAAATGATCGGGAAATGAATCTGCGAAGTGATAGAGAGTAAAAAGATGCCGTTTCAATATTTCCTTAAGACTTTCTTTGTTATTCTCATTGATAGAGCTTATTTTCTCAACTCTTCTCGCGCATTCAGTACTCATAAGATGAGCATAAAAAGATGATGCAGGGACAAGACTTTTACTGCACAGAACTAAAAAACCTATCTCATAAAGAGGTTGTAAGGCCTGTATAACTTCAGTTTCAGAAGACGAATGAAGGCTTGCAATTTCTCTAATGGTATAATCCCCATACAGGTAAGGTAGCAGATCTTGAAGTACTAAACTGACCGAAGGATCAAATTTTATTGTAGAGCTTATATTTTTAAATCCCTGTACTAGAGTGTCTGAATGTTCGAGCGTATTTTGCTCATAAACAAGTGTGATATAAGGGTTAATTTTTAGTCGAATATCTTCTTGCAGAGAGCCTATCAACTTAGAAGAGACAATAATTCTAGTCCCATTGATATAACTTTCTGTACTGCCTGGGTGAGAAAAAGCAATTAATGATTTAAATAATTCAAGAGAAATTGTTTCATGAATACAAGTTGCTTGATTGCTCTTAAACCAACTTGTTAAAGGTAATAGTTGTTGATGCGGCCTTTCTTTTTTTTTCATTTTTATACCCTGTAATTTTTAGGAATTTATTTTTATGTCTGTAATCTTTAAGTAAGTCCTACATAGTCGTTAGATAATATGCCTCGTTCAAAAGCTTATATTCATGTAATGCGGCTTCCAAAAAAACTTGCCTTATTGCTGGATTATCTTTTTGAGAAATAGATTGGCACTGAGCATCAAGAATATTGATAATCCTTGTTAAGTATTCTTCTGCATTCAGAGAAATACAATTTTCAATGAACTTATTATAGGGATGTTCAAGTGGTTTGAGTGTTATATAGCGCTGACACGACATAGCCATCATCCCAAACCGAGGTATGATCGCGACAAGGAGCAATAATATTTGCTCTCCATCAATTAATGAGCGAAAAAATCCTATATATTCTTTGCACACTGGCGAAGCTTTATAGGTCTCTATCTTAAAGTCATTCACCTGATCATTGAAATTATCAGCTAGAATGAGAGAAATATTCGCGACTCTTAAGAGAGCAGAAGTAATGCAGGTTGTTGGAAACGACCTTGATAGGGATAATAAGTTCCTTGAAAGCTCATGCCATATCCAGGTTTGTTGTCTAACAAATAAGTCGTATTGCTCCGCTGTTAAACTTCCATCTATTAGGTGTCCATAGAACGGGTGTTTGAGAGCAGCTTCTTGGAGTAAGTGAGCTACACTCTCTACCGAATCTACAATAGGAGGTATTAAGTTAACTTGATTCATAAAACTATTCTACTAATGCAGGAAACAGAGGTTATTCTGGCAATTGAAAAGTGAACATTTTGTTCTCCCCAGCCGAACTTAAAAAGAGGCTCAGCCACTGAGTAGCGACTGAGCCAAGTTGAGGGGGAGATTTTACGTTGAGGAATACTCTGTTCCTCACGATTTGGCATTTGAGGGGTGCCAAATTGCTTAAGAAGCTTTAACCTTTTGGTGTTTATTAGTTGTATATTCTTATGATACACTTAAGTACCTGTTGCTTATATATGTGTTATACTGTAAGTTATATCTTACGCATTATAAGTTATATATGTCAATACTTATTTGAGATTTTTTATGGCGGCAATTCGGAAAGATTTAATTCGTGAAGAAATAAAAAGAAAGCAGTTAACTATTGCTGCATTCGAGCGCCTTGCAGGCTTGCATCGCAATGCTGTTCAACAAATTCTAAAGGGCCAAAATAAAAACCCTTCTTTAGAGGTGATGCAGAAAGTAGCAGATGCATTAGGATGCTCAGTCAGACAATTGATAGAAAGAAGCAGCATTGATGATGAAGAATTAAAAGTTAAAGAGGATATTACGCAAGAAATAACGGAAAAGCTCAATAGTGCTTTATTTGAAAAAACCGTTGCACTTGTTTTAAAACTTTATAATCAATTACAGGTTTCACATAATTTTGAACAAACACTGACTATTGTCAAACAAGTTTACTTATACTCTCAGAAGAATAACCTTGAAAATCCAGACGAGCGTTTCGCAGGGTGGGTTATTGGCACTATAGAATAAAAAAGATACAAGATTTACTTAAATTGCTGAAAGTGGCACTTTATGAACATCAAAGTTTTTTATAATTTCCAGCGTGCGATGATGGGTAGCCCCAAATTCTTGGGTGTGTTTTTGTAAGTATTTTTGTGCTAAAAACTTATCTTTAATACTTAAGCCTAATAGAGAGAGTTTCATATAGAGATCGCTAACATCATCTAACCCTTTTACAAGGCAGACATTATCGTAAATCTTTTCTGTCCGTAAGTATTCATCATAAGCTTTTTCGAGCTCTCCCTTTTTAAAATAGATATCCCCTAATACTTTGTGTGCAAATGCTTGATTGGTATGCTTACTTTCACCTTTATAAGCTTTATTATAAGTTTCAATACATTGCTTAAGGATAAGAATGGCTTCATCTAGTTGCCCTTTAAGACTTTTAAGAGCAGCCAACATGACTCTGGAACGCGCAGGCATAGCATGGTCATCTGTTTGAAAAAACTCTTGGCATTGATGATAAGCCTTTTCAGCAACTTTCAGGCCATCTGTGACCTTTCTTTGCTTTAATAAAATTTCTGACTGTTGGATGTATAAAGCGAACTTTAAGACGGGATATTCTTCAATGGTTTTTATTAGCTGTTCTGCTGTGATGCTTTCTTCATAAGCTTGTTGTAAATCGCCCTCGTCAGTTAATATTAAGGACTTAGCAAACCGAAACAAAGATTTATAAATTTTACTATTAGCGGCCTCGTAAAATTTTTCTCCTTGTTGTGCATATTCTTTAGCAGTCTTAACATTACCAAATACTGTATAAAATTGAGCTAAGTTTGTAATTGTCCTCAGTTTTTCATTATTCTGCCCATCTAATTTTAAAAGAATAGATAAAGCTTCTCCCATATTTTTTATTGAGAGGTGAATATCACTAATTTTCCAAGCATAATAATTCCCCAGATTAATAAGGTACAGGGCGTGCATAAATTCGGAAGAAAAATTCACATCCTTATTTAGTGCTGAGATCTCTTTAACTGACTTTTCAGCTAGATCAAGGTCTCTTAGTCCACTTAAATAACATTCAAGAAGTAAAACTCGAAGCGTTAATAATGATGGTGTCTTTATGCCGATAGCATTGGCATGCGTCGCAATCTTTTCTAGGTGATAAAGAGTTTCACGGTTTTCTAAAAGGCTCTGAACCATAACATCTGTTTCTTGATTCAAAAGATCCAGGAAAGCCTCAATACCATGGTTAATGATTTGTTTAGCTTGGTCTTGTGTAGCTTCTCTTTGAATTTCATTCTGGACAATCTCATGAATATTATAGCTTGTGTTATCACCCTTTATTGTTTTTTCTGGTTTATGTATTTCAATCAGCGAGTGCTTTAAAAGCGTAGCAATTAAAAAGTTATAGTCAGAGACTATTTTGGCATAATGAATCCATTTTTTAATGATATTTGCTGAAATATTCTTGCTATCGAGATAGGACATAAAAATTAAGAGAGCGTGGGCTTCTGGATTATTCTTCTTAATCTCATTAAAGGATATTTTTAATGTCCTGGAAGCGGTCTCGCTATAATTGTCCATAAAATTACCCTCATATATTGTTTTATCTCTGGCTTCTTGTACTATACCTTCATTTATGATTTTCTTATAGTTTTCTATATTACTTGAAGGATGCGTTTTAAGGTAAGCTACAGCTTGGGCAAGAGCCAAAGGATAATCCTTTAGTGTTTCAGCTAGGTCTTCTGCATTTTTTATATCTTGGTCATCTAGTATTCTTTTTATGTACTCTAGGGATTCGGCCCGTGTAAAATTCTTTAATAAAAGTTGATTATTCCATGTTGCAGAATTTTTAGAAGTGATAAGAATATGATTGAGTTTTTGAGAATGCTTTTCAGGAATATACTTCTCAATAACTTTTATATCTGAAGCATTATCAAAAATTAACAGCCAAGATTGATCAATTGTTCTAAGTTTATTCTTTGCAACCTCTATAAGAGTATTGAGACTTATTTGTTTAATTTGAATCCTCTCAGAAACTGGACTTACATTATTCCATTGCTCGCAAAACTTTACAATTTGGCTGGAAATATCCTTGGAAGCATCAAACCACCACACAATGTCATAGTTATTGTAATTCTTATGAGCATACTCTTTGGCCAGTTGAGTTTTACCAATGCCTGCAATCCCTGTAATGACAAAATACCTACCCATAGAGCTATTCATAAGCTGTTGCTGAATTTTCTCTAACTCTTGAGTTCTTCCTATAAAGTTCTCATTTTTTAGGGGAACATTCCATATTTTAGGGGGTTGTGAGTGAGCTGTTAGATGAATACTCACCAGAATTAAGAATCTTGAAAGCAAAGTTTTATTTAACATGATCTCCTCGAAGACTTACAACATTGCTGGAAGAGGATTTTTTCTTACTATCTTCCAAGCGGACTGGAATTTTCAACTCAAGCCTATTTATCTTGGTGTCGCTTGAATTTTTCGTTAATTGGCCCCCAGCATTTTTGATGAGTACTTCTATATCATCCCATGAAAGATTAAGAGGGTTAGAGTAGAGTTTAAATTTTGATTGGTGCTCTTTTGCTTTGAAAGCTTCAAAGTCCTTATCATTCCAAATATAGCCATCATCTTCGATGCTTAGGCTTAAGGCGAGGCTATGGAAGAGTCTACTTTCAGACATCTTTAATTTTATTGTGCCACGTTGTGGTAACCTATCTATAATTTTATAAATGATATTATAGAAAATCTGTAAAATAAGAGTTTCATCTGCATAAGCCTCTTTGAAACAATGAGTAAGATCGAGAGCGACATGTATATTTTTCTTAGAAATAAGATGAGAGCACATCGCTAGCGATTTTGTAATAATGCTCTCTAAAGAGCATTTAACAATATTGCTTACATTAATCATTCCAGACATAATATGATTTGCATTATCATAAATCTTGGCTGAAAGCTTAAGGTGTTCTTCAGGGCTTAGCCTTGAAATCATTTTTCCTGATAAGTCGCTCACAAACATTTGACTGATTTTCTGGATTTCTGCGCTTAATTGCTGAAATCTCCCCAAAAACTCGCATAAGGACTGGAACATGTATTGCCATTGATTTGTAGAAGCCTTTAAATCTTCATTTTGTTCTTTATAAGAGTTGCATTGTACCTGGTGGTTTTTAAGATCATTTTGGAGAGAATGAATTCTCGTCTCATAACGCTGACTAATTCTGGTTTCAATTCTTCGGTAAGCAACCAATAAATACAGTACAAATAACATCCCTAAAGACAAGATAAAGATAATAGGCCAGATTGTTTGCTGGAAATAGCTTTTTAATGTGTAGGGTTGAGGGCCACTTAGAAGAATTACTGTGCCTAGTTGGGAGAAATAAATATAAGATTTAAAGCTTTTACCCTGGTAAACAAGCGGAGATCTTAGAGTCTCTCTAGCTTTTAGAGATCTTTTATAGATGTGTTTCATATCTTGAATATTAATAATTGCAGAATTATGGCTCTCTTCCTTTCCCAAGAGAGATGCTTTCAAAGACTTGATAAAAACATAATCATTTGGTCTTAGACAAAGTCCTAAAAATAATTCGTCTTGTGTATAGATAAGGAAATATCTGCTATTAAAGAAGCTTGCAGTTTTTAAATTTACTCCCTTTAAAACTATCTCAGGATGAGTGATTTTACCATGAGAGGCAATAAGTTGATCCGTATTACCCATAGAAAGAAAGTATTTTTCATTGATTATGGAAGAAACATCCAATGAATCTTGATCAATAAACTTATAGTCCTCTTTAAGAAGAGAAGGAATTTTCTCCTCATACTGCAGACGAGGGGTTAATGAAATTCTTGTCTCAATAGTTTTTAGTATAGATAGTTGGATCTCAAGCTTCTTTTCAATGCTATTTCTAAGTTTATGGATATAAGTTGAATAGTCCTGTTCTCTGTAAAAGGATTTAATAGTATAAGAGGCGAGAATAAAGACAGCTAAGGCTACTAATGTAATACTCCCAACCCAAAGTAAGTCATAAAATAGAGGAGGTTTTAAGGCGTGCTTATTATCTCTCATTTTGCCACTTATGCCTGTGTGCTAACCTTATATTTATACTAATAAATAAAAGATAATAAAATAAAAATTGCTTAGTTGTCTAAGGGGGATGCTATAAGTGCGAAGTAATATTAGATTTCAGCATTCAAGATCCTGCTTAGAATGGTTAACCTGATGATGTTAGACTATCTGACGATTTTAACGACTATAATTTTAAGTAATTTTTGAGAACAAAACTTTTGCTTACTTTATGTTTAAATTTGCTCCCCATGTGCTCCCCCAAAGGGAAATCAATTTTGGGAAACAATGAATAAGTGTTTGATTTTACTGGTGCCGGATGTCGGATTCGAACCAACGACCTACTGATTACAAATCAGTTGCTCTACCAGCTGAGCTAATCCGGCGTATAAAGACAAAAGAAGGCTTAACATAAGAAAAGCACTCATTCAAGTAAAACTGAAAATTTATTCTAAACAATTTATTCTTTTTAATCTCTAGAGAGTTTTTGTAGAAGACGCTATAAAGAACGCAAGACAGAAAAAGAGATGAATTTTCAATGATACAGCCATTAGCAGATAAAATCGAACAGCACCTTCAAGAAGCTTTTCAAAATCTTGGATTAGAGCCCTCTTTAGGACGTGTTGTTCCTTCAGGACAAACGGACTCTCATTATCAATGTAATGGAGCTTTTAAGGGAGCCAAAATAAAAGGATGTTCTCCTGTAGCTTTAGCGAACGACCTCCAAGAGCAGATCTCTGCATTGCAAGCTTTTGCAACTCTTTCTGTGAGCGGCCCGGGTTTCCTCAATATTATTGTTCATGATGCTTGTTTGGCTGAGTATGGAAACCGCATTTTTGAAGATAAGCGGCTAGGCATCCCCTTGAAGGACATCAAGCAGAAAGTCGTTATCGATTTTGGCGGCATTAATATTGCAAAAGCAATGCATGTGGGACATTTAAGATCTTCAATTATTGGTGAATCCTTACAACGCATCGCCCATTCTTTAGGCGATGAAGTCATCAGTGATATTCATTTAGGAGATTGGGGGCTTCCAATAGGAATGCTCATTGAAGAATTTAGGATTTTGCATCCTGAATGGCCTTATTTTAAGGAAGATTTTAACGAAAATGAAATGGCCGCACCGCCCATTACAATTGAGCAACTTGAGGTTTTATATCCTCAGGCGGCAGAGCGTTGTAAAGAAGAAGGGGCTCGTGAGAGCGCGCGGAAGGCAACCGCTGATTTACAACAGGGGCATCGAGGATATCGAGCCTTATGGCAGCATTTTAGGCAACTTTCTGTCGAGGATATTAAAAGACAGTTTGAACCTTTAGATATTCGTTTTGATTTATGGTTGGGTGAGAGTAGTGTGAACGATCTCATCCCAGCTTTACTTCACCAGTTGACAGAAAATCAGATGGCTCAAGAGAGCGACGGTGCCACGATTGTCGAAGTGGCTACTGATGGCGATAAAAAGCCTATGCCACCCCTGATTTTGAAGACTTCAGATGGCAGTATAACGTATGGCATGACGGATATTGCGACGATTTCACAACGAGAGGAGATGTTTAAGCCTCAGTATGTTTTATATGTGGTGGATAATCGTCAAAGTCTTCATTTTGAGCAAGTTTTTCGAGCCGCTAAGAAAGCAAAAATTGCTGAAAATATGAGTTTAGAGCATATTGCTTTTGGAACTCTTAATGGTACAGATGGCAAACCTTTCAAAACGCGCTCTGGCGGTGTCATGAAATTGCAAGACTTATTAGAGTCAGCTATCACAAAAGCTCAACTTCGCATTGAAGAAGCGAATTTGGGAGAAAATATTTCTCCTCAAGAGCGAGATGACATTGCAAAAGCGGTGGCTATTTCAGCTATTAAATTTTCCGATCTTATGATTCCACGGACGTCAGATTATATTTTCGACTTGGATAAATTTGTTAGTTTTCAAGGAAAGACTGGTCCTTATTTATTATATACGGCGGTAAGAATCAAATCTCTATTGGCAAAAGCAAAAGAGCAAGGTTTAGCACCAGGGACAATAACAATTGAAACAGATAAGCAGCGCGACATTATTTTGAACGTTGTTCAATTAGCACGCATCTTAAAAACAAGTTATGAAGAAAGAGCCCCCCATCATTTATGTGAACATGCTTATGCTCTTGCTCAAAAGTTCAGTACTTTTTACCAAACGTGCCCTATCTTAAGTAACAAAGATTTAAACCAAGCAACATCTTGGCTTACACTTGCGAATCTTACCCTCCTTTGCCTTGAGAAAATCTTATTTCTGTTGGGAATTAAGATTCCTGAAAAGATGTAAAAAATTAAAGATTTGAGCGCGGGAAATAAAGATAGAATTATAGATATGTCTTACCATACGGATCTTTTTCTACATTAAATTTCTTAGAGTAGAGTTTATTATAAAGTCCCTTTTCTTTTATTAAGGCTTGATGAGTTCCTTCTTGAACAAGCTTACCTTTGTCCATGACAAGAATTCTATCACAATTCTGAATGGTTGTAAGATGATGAGCGATCACAAAGGTTGTACGATCCTTCATAAGATGCGCAAGCGCTTGTTGAATAAGGGATTCGCTTTGCGGGTCGAGTGCATTCGTTGCTTCATCTAAAAGCAGAACAGGCGCATTTTTCAAAAGTCCTCGCGCAATTGCGATGCGTTGACGTTGCCCTCCTGAAAGGTGTCTTCCCTGATCTCCCAAAATCGTATTAAAGCCGTCAGGTAAAACGTGAGAAAATTCATTAATATAAGCAGCTTCAGCTGCTTGCATAACTTCTTGATAAGTAGCTTCAGGGCGAGCAAAAGCAATATTTTGGTATAAGGTATCATGAAAAATGATTGTTTCTTGAGAGACTAAAGAAAAAGTTTGTCGTAACGTTTGAAGATTGAAGGCAGTTGCTTCGTGACCGTCGATAAGAATAGAGCCTTCTTGGGGATCATAAAATCGTAATAAAAGCTTAAAAAGAGTGCTTTTTCCCGCGCCAGAAGGACCAACGAGGGCAATTTTTTCTCCTTGCTGGATTTCAAAAGAAAAATTTTCAAGAGCCCAGATATGAGGGCGAGATGGATAAGCAAAGCAAATATTTTTCAGGCGAAGATGACCTCGGATATATTTCTGAGGCGTCAAAGGAAAGAGCGCCTGATGAAGCTTAGAAGGTATTTTTAAAATTTCAAGAAGGCGACTCATGGCACCAGCAGCTTTTTGAAAATCTCCGAGAACTTCGGCAATTTCATTTAAAGAACCCGCAGCAATAAGAGCATAAAATAAAAATGAGAGGAATGTTCCGGGGCTTAGATTCTTTAAAATGACGGCATGTCCGCCTAAACTTAGAAAGCTACTAAGCGCCACAAAGACACATCCAATTACCACAGAAATTAAGAGGGCTCTTATTCGAAGACTTTCTCGACTTATGTTAAGGTTGGTCATATTTAAGGTGGAAAATTTCTTTATCGTAGCTTCTTCTTGGGTAAAAGCTTGGATTGTTGTGACACCCGAAAGTCGTTCTTCTGAGAACGCGATGAGATCACCCTGGGCATTTTGTCCTTCTAGAGTTTTTCGTTTTAAACGGCCTCCCAGCAATCCGATGGGTAAGAAAGCAATTGGGATAATTAAAAGGGAAAAAAACGTTAATTTCAGACTTGTGAAGCACATCAGAATGAAGGCTCCTATAAATTGAATGCTTCCTCTAATGACGATCGCCCCAGACGAACTTAAGAGTGTTTTAAGAAGAGTGCAGTCTTCACTCAGGCGTGCAACAATATCACCTAAACGAGCCTGATCAAAAAAATGCGCATCAAGTTTCACAAGATGAGCAAAAAAATCTTTTCTTAAGTCAGCAATAATTTTTTCTGCAAGCCAGGATGTACTAAATAGCCGAATATAAGCAGAAAAAGCTAAGACTAAACTTAATCCAATAAGGATAAAAACAGCTTGATTAAGAAATTCTAGATTACCAGTTTGAAAACCGCTGTCGATTAAAAAACGAAGACTTGGTCCAATCGCAAGAATGGAAAAAGCAGCACCACAAAGAGCAATAAAGGTTTTTAAAAGAGAACCAAAATGAGGTTTTATATAGGGAATAAGTGCTTTTAAGGGAGAATAAAAACTTAAAAAATAACTTTGAGGTTCTTTTTCGGTCATCTTAAGTCAACTGAAAATCCGCAAAGTTGAGAGAGATCTTTTTCAAGGCAAATAAAGAGATCTTCATGTGGAAGGCGGGTTGATAACCATTTTCTTTGGTGATCATCCCACGAAAAATGAAGAGCTCCACTTAAAGGGGATGAAAACCAAATTTGGCTGCTGGGTGTGTGGAAATTTAATAAGATTGTAGTCTTGTTGGGGAACAATATTTCCATCATATCTCCCGTTTCTTCAATCTCTCCTTTATCTTCTAAAATGTTTTCAAGAATTGATGAAAGAGATTCAAAAGTTTTCTCTGCAATGCGTTTTAAATTTAAGTTATTTTGCATGCGCGACAGAACCATTAAGAATCTTTTCTAACTCTGAGAATTTAAGATCGTTCGCATAAACCTTTCCATTAATAATAAATGTGGGGGTACCTTCAATCGGTAAAGCTTTCTCATAAATCACCCTCTTTTTTATAATGGCATCTAACACTTTGGGGTTTTTTATAATTTGTTCACAAAACTTTTCGTCCAGGCCATAAAGTCGGCTAAGTTCTTTAAAATCTTTTGTTTCAATCCATTGTGCTTGGGTTTCAAAGGTTTGCTGAAGGGCTTGATGTTGTCGGGGGAGAGGAACATGAATTAAAATGGCGGTTGCTCTTAGGGCTGTTGCATCTGTTGGAAAATGTCGAAAGATAAATTTTACTTTACCTGTATCAATGTATTTCTTTTTTAGATGAGGCCAAGTTTGAACATGAAATTCCGCACAATGCCCGCATGTTAGGGAAGAATATTCAATAATCGTAATAGGTGCGGATTCTTTACCCACGACAATTTCAGGGATATCTTCTGCTTTAACAAGAATGTGCTTTTGTTTTTTTTCAACATCCGCCGCAATAGACATATGGCTAAAAAAACAAAGGCCTAAAAATAAAAAAAATTTATGGATCATCTCTCAGTTGCTCAAGTTCTTAAAATGATGAAATTATAGCTCAGCTAATAAGGAAAACCAATACCATGGCTCATTTTAATATGGAAGATCATGGTGGTTTTTCCGAAAGTTTTATTATAATACATTAAAAATAATATTTAGTTGTTAAGAATTTAGTGATAATTTCACATTATTTTAAAATTAAGAGAAACCAACCTTAGATAACCTCATGTCTCATAAACTTAATCTTTTTATCGCAAAATATACTTTTTTTGCCCTCTTATTGGGGATAAATCTTCTTTTTTCTTCATATAGCCATGGATCTGGATCATATTTGAGTGATGCAGATATTCTTGAAAGCATTGATGAAACAGTCATGATGAATGATCCTTTGGAGGATCTTAATCGGAGTGTTTTTAATTTTAATCAATATTTTGATAAATATATCTTTAGTCCGGTAGCTGAAGTTTATGATGAAGGATTGCCTGACGAAATTAAGGATAGAGTTCATAGCGTTTTAATAAATCTTACGACACCTCTTGTTTTTATTCATGATGTTTTTCAAGCTGAAGGAGAGCAAGCTGTTGATTCGTGTGCTCGTTTTTTAATTAATTCGACATTAGGATTAGGGGGGCTTTTTGATCCTGCGGCTGAAGTTTTTGATATTCAATCACATACAAGTGATTTTGGGCAGACTTTAGGAAAATATGGAGTTGATGAGGGCGCTTACTTAATGATTCCTATTTTGGGCCCTTCAACGGTTCGAGATTTTACAGGAAGAGTTTTAGATTTCATTATCGATCCTGTGAATTATCTGGCTCGCAGGAAACATGCTTCTGCTGTTATTTATACCCGTACAGGACTCACAGCTATTGATGCTCGAGTGAATGCAAATGCTCTCTGGAAACGCGTAAATAATGGCCATGATCCTTATATCACGCTGCAGAGTATCTATGGGCAAAATAGAAAATTTATGATACAAGGTGACACGGCGATAGGATTGGATTCGCCGAGACCTTCCGCTGAATAAATACAGGAATTTGAAATGGTGTGGTTATATCGAAAGCTAAGTTTTCTTCTTTTATTCGTATCACTTACGAATCAATCTTTTTCTCAACCGACAAGCCAAGAGAGTGAACCTTATAAAAGTTTTATTACAAGCCTTGGAAATAACATTATAAATATTCTCGTAAATAAAAATGCCCCTTTAATTCAACGTAAAGAAAAATTCCGACAGGTTTTACGAGATTATTTCGATGTACCAGAGATTGGAAAATTTGTACTTGCAAGATATTGGAAAAGAACAACAGACCAACAAAAAAAGGAATATTTAGCTTTATTTGAAGACGCTATCGTCGATAATTATGCGGCTCAGTTTGATAATTATCAAAATGAAATATTGGAAGTACAAAGTGTTCGTGAAGATTCTGATCACGGTGTCATGGTTATGAGTGTCATTAAGAGACAAACTGGAGCGCCACCTCTTAAAATCGATTGGAAAATTTTCAAAACAAAAAAAGGCCTTCGCGTTTATGATATTATTATAAATGGGGTTAGCATGAGTATTACTCAACGTTCTGAATATGGGGGCGTTATTAGCAAAAACGGAGGTCGCGTAGAGGGCCTTTTAGAGCTCATGCGTAAAGGAAAAAGTCCTACTTTCACAACAGCAGAGAAATAAGAAAGCATTTAAGTTTAATTGAGTAATTTTTGAGAATATATAACCAAGAATCCAATAATAAGTGCCGGGCCAAAAGGGAATCTTTTTTCTTTCTTGAATTTGTTCCATACAATACCTGTCAAAATCCCTAAACTTTTCCAGAGAGTATAAACCACAAAGGAAGTTGATCTACGTCTAATCCTAAAGATAGAGCGCTCATGAGCTTGATATCTCCATCTCCTAAGGCATGAACATTCTTTATTCTGGAAAACGCTATTTTTAGCCCTAATGCAATAACTACCGTCGCGAGAAGTGAAGAAAAGTTCAAAGGAACATTTTTAAAATTAATAACGTGTAAGCATAAAATTGTTAGGGCAATTAAAATATTCATTGAATCTAGAATGAGTTTTTCTCTCAAATCAATCACAATGACAAGGATAAAAAGATAACTTAACAAAGATAGAAGGAAAGCCGTTAAGAGACTCGATGAGATTTTAAAACAAACTACAAAACTTATAGCCGTGATCCCTTCTAAGAGGGGATAGAGCAAAGATATTGGATGATTACAGTGTTTACATCGGCCTTTCTGTAGGCACCATGAGATCAAGGGAATGAGTTCTAAATAACGAAGATGATGGGTGCAATTAAAACAATGAGAGTGGGCCCATAAATTAAGATCATTCCGTGGAAGTCTTCTAATGAGAACGTTGGCAAAGCTTCCAAATGCGAGTCCAATAATAAAAACTAAAACCATGGGCTAGAATTCACCTAGAGTTTATTAATATGTTTTCGTACATTTTAAATAATTTACACTATACTAGGATTTTTAGTAGTGCGTCACTATTTCGCGACCCTTGTTGTCTTTTTAGGGCTTCCAGCTTGTAAAATGTCTGAATATTATTCACCCTATGACAAGGTAACAAAGTTACATCCTTCTGAATATGAGAGTAAACTTATAGAAGAAAGTTCTGTTCAAAAAAGCACTTATATTCCAATTGTATCTAAAAAAACGAATGAAAATATACCTCCTGCTTTAAAGAAAAAAGTAACGCTTTCGATAACAGAAACAATAAAATTAAAAGATATTTTTATGCAAATTGCGCATCAAGCAAAAGTAGATATAGCGCTTGATCCTCTTATTAAAGGAGGGATTAATTTCCAAGTCTATAATAAAGAAGTAATTGAAGTGATACGTGAAATATGTGCAATTGCACATCTCCGTTATAAAATCTGCAACAATATTTTGAGGATAGAATTAGATTATCCTTATTTGAAAAATTATAATGTCCAATTTTTATCATTATCACGTGCAAATCAGAATCGTATTTCAATAGCGACAGATGTTTTTACGGCCGTTGATAGTCGGAAAGCAGAGCTTGATAATGGCTCTAACACGCTTCTTGAGACAGAAACTAAAACAGATTTTTGGGAGGAAGTAGAAAATACATTAGCAACAATATTAATGCCTGAAAATAAGCAAGAGGACCAGGTCGAACCCTCTTATGCTATTCATAAACAAGCTGGCCTTATTTCAATTTTTACAACTGAAGCTCAGCATCTTCAAGTCGAGAAATATTTGCAACTCTTAAGTGAAAATACCGTTTCTCAAGTCCTTATTGAAGCTAAAGTTGTTGAAGTGCTTTTAAAAGATGAATTTAGAAGTGGCATTAATTGGAATATCCTTAAGGAAAAATTTGTTCTGCAAGCCCCTCTAGGAAGATTGGGGACACCTGGTATTTTTAAGCCAGAAACCTCGATACAGAAAGAGGTTTGGACAGTTGGCGCAAGAGGACCAGAGCTAACAAGCCTTTTACATTTTATGAAAAAATTTGGAACTGTCAGGACTCTTTCAAGTCCACGTTTAACAGTAATGAACAATCAATCGGCAATTCTCAAAGTTGCGACAAATCATGTTTTTTTTCGAATAGATTATAATCGTGATTATGGATATGACTCTCGTCGTGAACATGAATATGTTTCAAGCGAGGTTCAAACAATACCTATCGGCCTTGTGATGGTTGTTCATCCTGCTATCAATCTTGAAAATAACTCAATCACGATGGCTTTGAGGCCCACAATTTCGCGGATTGTTAATGAAAAGCAAGATCCAGCAGTAGCAATTGTTTCACAACAACAACAGCAATCACTTGTTCCTGAAGTTCAAGTGCGAGAACTTGATTCTGTTGTTCATATGAAGTCGGGTGAAATTGCTGTGATGGGGGGATTAATGGAAGAACGTTCAGATAATGAGCAAACAAGCCTTCCTGGCATCACAGAAACAGTTGAAGATTTGAAGATACCTTTTTTTGATTTTTTATTTAAAAGCAAAAATGATCAAAGAGTTGTTTCGGAGTTGATAATTTTCTTGCGAGCAACAATCATTCATAATGGAAAAGAGGAAGAAATTTTAACATCGACGGTTATGCCAGCAGATCAAACCGTATATGAAACTTTTGCAAAAGATCCTCGAGCTTTTTCATTCAAAAAATCCTAAAATGATTTGAATATCAAGTCTCATCTATCTCTTTTTTTAGATGAGGAGCTGCAAGATAAGTATAAGCGATTGGAACGATAAAAAGCGTGAAAAACGTGCCTATTGTGAGTCCTCCGACAATAACCCAACCAATCGCATTTCGACTTTCACCGCCAGCACCAGACGCAAATGCTAATGGAACAGCTCCGAGCACCATCGCTCCTGTCGTCATCAAAATAGGTCTTAAGCGTAGACTTGCAGCTTCGCAAACAGCCTCAATTCTATTTTTTCCTTGTAATCGAATGTGGTTAGCATACTCAACAATAAGAATACCATGTTTAGTGACAAGACCCACCAGCGTTACAAGACCAACTTGAGAATAAATATTAAGGGTGATCCCATTTAATTTCATAGCTAAAAGGGCTCCAAAGGTTGAAAGAGGAACCGAAAAAATAATAATAAAGGGATCTCGGAAACTTTCATATTGCGCAGCTAATACAAGATAAATGAAGATAAGAGCAAGGAAGAAGATAAAATATATTTCTTTACTTGATTCTTTAAATTCTCTGGATTCGCCGGCATAATCAATTTGAATTTCTTTATCTCCTAAACTTAAAGTAGCTTCTTCAAGAATTTTAAGGGCTTGTTCCAGAGAATAACCTTCACCAACTGTGGCAGAAATTGTTGCAGAACGAAGTTGATTAAAGCGATTTAAATCTTTAGGGGCGACAGTTTCCTTTATTTTTACAAGATTTGATAAATGAGTCATGGTACCATTTTTGTTTCTCACAAAAATATTATTAATTTGTTGTGGCGTTAAGCGATCGTTATCTGAAATTTGGACAATCACGTCATATTGCTTTCCATCTTGTTTAAAGCGAGTGGCTTTTTTCCCACCTAAAAGAGTTTCTAGTGTCCTGCCAATAGCGCCAACTTCTGCTCCCATGTTATTAATTTTCTCACGATCAAGAAGTATACTTAATTGGGGCTGATTCAGTTTCAAATCGCAATCCATATTCACAAGTGCAGGAGAGGTTCGTGCCTTTTTAAGGACTTGCGTAACAACTTTGTCGAGATGTTCATACGACGTGAGAGATTTTATAACAAATTGTACGGGGCGCTCTATGGCGCTCTGGCCTAAAGAGGCAGGATTAATAGGAAACGCAAGAATATCTGGAATAGAAAAAAATTGAGGAAAGAGAGCTTGAACAATACTTTGTTGTTTCCGTGAGCGCTCTTCCCAAGGTTTTAAGCGAGAAAAACTAATAATTTGTGAAACAACAGGGTATCCTGCGACAACGAAATAACGTTCTATCTCAGGGATGTCTTGATAAATTTTTTCGATTATTTTAGCGGACGTTGACGTATAACCAATTGTTGATCCTTCAGGGGCAACGCCTATCCCAATAATTGTGCCTCGGTCTTCAAGGGGCGCGAGTTCTGAAGGAGTCATATGGAATAATACACCACATCCAATAAAAATGGCGCCAGCAATCCCTAATACATATGCTCGATGATTGACAGAAATTAAAAGCCATTTTTCATAGGAATTTCTTAATTTTTGGAGATGATTCTCAATCCAGAGTGAAAATTTACCTTCATCTTTTATTTGATGAAGTAAACGTGAGCACATCATCGGGGAAAGTGTTAGCGCCACAAAGCCAGAGACAAGAACGGCACCTGCGAGGGTTAAAGCAAATTCAATAAATAACTTTCCTGTGCGTCCTTGAGAAAAGGCCATCGGTGTATAAACAGCGGCAAGAGTGATCGTCATCGCAATAATAGAATAAGTAATTTCACGACTTCCAATAAGAGCCGCTTTAAGAGGCGAGATCCCTTTTTCAATATGATGATAAATATTTTCAAGCATAACAATTGCATCATCTACGACAAGGCCTATAGCGAGAACAATTGCCAGGAGCGTCAACGTATTAATTGTAAAGCCAAACATATACATCAATGTAAGAGCCCCAATAAGAGAGATGGGAATTGTCACGAGAGGAATTAAGATGGATCTAAAATTTCTCAAGAAAAGGAAAATGACAAGCACAACAAGAATAACAGCTTCTAAAATTGTTTTATAAACTTCCTTAATCGAGCGATCAATGAAGACTGAAGTATCATAGGCCACATCGACATGCATGCCTTCAGGAAGAAGAGTTCTTAAGGTATGAAGAGCATTTTGAACCTCTTGAGAAATTGTAAGAGGATTGGCGGTTGCTTGTTTTACGATGCCAATTGCAATCGCTTGATTCCCCATGAAGCGCGCGATAATACGTTCATCTTCGGGCCCTAATTGTGCATAACCAACATCTTTTAAGGTGACAGCAAAGCCATTGATATTTTTGAGGACTAATTTATTAAATTGATCTGGTGTCGCAAGGTCACTATTTACAAGGACGGTGAATTCTCTTTTTGTATTCTCAATGCGTCCAGCAGGTACCTCAAGGTTTTGGGAGCTTAAAGACGCAATAACATCATCAGGCGTTAATTTTAGAGCGGCTAATTTTAGGGGATCTAACCAAATACGCATAGCATATTTACGTTCGCCTATTAAGCGCGCTTCAGAAATGCCATCAATATTTTGAAGGCGTGGTTTTACATAACGATCTGCATAATCAGAGATTTGCAAAGGGCTAAAGCGGTCGCTTGAAAAAGCGAGATAAATGATTGGTTGTGCATCTGCTTCTACTTTTGCGATGGTGGGTTCTTCGATGCCATCTGGAAGTTTATTGCGACTGCGACTTACTCTGTCACGGACATCATTTGCGGCCGCTTCAGGAGGTTTTGTGATCCGGAAACGTAAGGTAATTTGGCTTATTTCTGGACGACTGATTGAGGTCAAAATATTTAAACCATCGATTCCTGCTAAGGTTTCCTCAAGAGGTTGTGTAATTTGGCTTTCAATAATTTCAGCACTGGCACCTTGATAAATTGTTTCAACAGTCACAACAGGTTCATCTATATTGGGGTATTCTCGAACGGCAAGTCGAGTATATGAAATACTTCCGACTAATAAGATCAAGAAGTTTAAAACGAGTGTTAAGACAGGGCGGCGAATACAAAGCTCTGGAAGTTTCATGAAGAAGCTCCTGGGGCTTTTTCTAGAGATACATGCATGCCTGGAGCAAGTTTATTATGACCAGCAGTAATAATGAGATCATCTGCTTTGATTCCTTCAAGGACTTCAATCATTCCTTTTTGACGAAGGCCGGTCTTAATTTTTATCAATTGGGCTTTTTGATCAATGATTTTGAAGATAGAAACACTGTCATGACTAGGAATGAGGGCTTCTTCAGGAATGATTAAGCTATTTTTTCTCGTTCCTAAGATAATTTTCACTTTCACAAACATACCAGGTTTTAAGGTTAAGTTAGAATTTTCAAGGTGTGCTCTGATGCAAAGGTTCCGACCGTCTTCATCGATGTGGGGGTTAATAGCGTAAACTTGTCCTTTAAATTTCTGATCAAGCAAAGCTGGTGCTTCTAATTCAATTTCTTGCCCTGATTTTAACTGAGTAGCATAAATTTCAGGGAGCGTAAAATCTACTTTAATCGGATCAATTTTTTCAATGTTCACAAGATCTTGCCCTATTTGAATATAATCGCCTAGGCTGAATTTTCTAAGCCCAATGATGCCATCAAAAGGGGCGATAAGAGCTGTTTTATCTAAGCGGGCTTTTTCAAAAGTGACTTGGGCTTCGTTAATTTTAAGTTTTGTATTGGCTTCATCATGATCACTTCTTTTTCCAAAATTTTTCTTTAATAAGGAGGCGGCTCGCCATGTATTGATTTTACTTAAAGCAAGATTGGCCTCGGCTTGAGCAAGTTGCGCTTTGAACATCTCACTATCCAGGGTGATAAGGACTGTTCCTGCTTTAACAAGTTCACCTTCTTGGAAGTTAAAAGAAACAATTTTTCCTGCGATTTCCGGGCGAATAATAACAGATTCATCTGCTCGCACCGTTCCTACAGCTTCAGCAATATCCATGACATCTTGAATGATAGGTTTTTGAGCGGAGACCAGAGTGGCCATCATCCCTGAATGTGTGTGATTATTTTTATTAAAAAAAGAAGGTAAAATAAATTTGTAAAGGGAAGTCGCGATGATGATAAACAACATACCCATAGAAATAATTGAATACTTTAAATTCTTGATGTCGAATTTCATGAAAAAGCCAACCCCTTATTTTAAAAATATGCTATCTTAACGAATAATATCGAGAAAAGTAAGCGGTTTTAGAGAAGAGAATATTTTGATAGTTATTGAAAAAAGAAAAAGAGGATAAATTGATTGAATTTTTCACGACACATGGTCCTTGGCTTGCGTATGTAATTTTATTTTTAGGATCTTTAGTCGAGGGTGAGTCCATTGTTTTGACAGCAAGCTTTTTAGCGTACACTGGATTCTTATCTCTTCCTATGGTTATGGCAATTGCTTTTGTTGCAACTCTTTTTGCGGATCAAACTTTGTTTTATGTCGGAAGATTTTATGGACCTGGGTTGTTGGAGAGACATCCCAAGTTGAAAGAAAAATCGAAGCGTATTTTCGCCCTTCTCCATAAATACAATACCCCATTTATTTTAGGGTTTCGGTTTGTGTATGGTATTCGAACGGCAAGCCCTCTCATCATAGGGGCGTCAGGGGTAGATATTAAACGTTTTACGCTGTTGAACTTTTTGGCCGCCGTGATTTGGACCGTTATAAGTTGTTTAGGAGGATATTTACTCGGTTATCTTTTTGCTGACGTGATCGAAGAAGTTATCCATAAAGTTGGGCATTATCAAAAGATTGCATTTTTGAGTGTAGGAAGTCTTTTAGTTATAGTTTTGGGGATTTTTTATGGGCGAAAAAAATGGCGCGAAAAAAATTAAAAAATCATTGAAAAGAAATTGGTTACTTAGGTTTTTGGGGTGAAAGAAAAACTACTAATTTAGGATCATCATAAAATATTTATTTTGAAATCTAGTTAAGCATTGACCCATAGAACGTTAATCGCTACATTTCTTTCAGTTTAATGCCTGTGGCCGGGTGGCAGAGTGGTTATGCAGAGGACTGCAAATCCTTGTACGTCGGTTCGATTCCGGTCCCGGCCTCCACTTTTCTAAGATTAATTATTTTAGGACTAGTTTAAGGCTTTAGACTTTGTTATATAGACTTACATTAAATGTTCCCCGGTAGCTCAGTCGGTAGAGCAAGTGACTGTTAATCACTGGGTCGGCGGTTCGAGCCCGTCCCGGGGAGCCATTAAAATCAACGGTTTTAAGTCTATTACTTTTTTCTAGAGAAATAATTGTCACCAAATTGTCACCACTAAGTAAGGTTTTAAATTGTTAATTTTAAGGACATTAACAAAAGTTATTTAATTATAGTGGAGAAATTGATTCTAAGCTTCCAATTAAGCTATATGGGACTGTTGTGCACTGGCATTGAGATAGAATCGTTTTAATTGACGCAAGTACTAGCGATAGAGAAGGTAAGAAAATTCTTATTTTGTTTAGGATTCATCTTACACATAGTATCTATGGAGAAAGCGTTATATAAATTAACTAAAATTTTACTTATTTTTTCTAAAACTTAATATAAGTGGTAAATCTTAATAAAACAAGATTAAAAAGTATTTAAGATGCAAGGGGAGGAAATCATAAGTGAAAACAATAGCGTATGCGATATTACTCAATATTATTATTTTTTCTGTAGCAACAGCCAAAAATATAGAAGTTAAATTATTTAATGACCCACATGCTCAAGCTTTAGAAATGGAAAAAAATCTCGATTTCTTTATTAAAGCCGCTCAAGCAGGGGATAAAAACGCCGAATATAATGTAGCAGGCTATTATTATTTTGTTCCTAATAACAACAAAGATAAACCAAAAGCTCTCAAAATGATTCGTAAGCTTGCAGAGGAAGGTCATCCAGAACCTCAGTTTGGTCTAAGCATGATATACTTGTCAGATAAAAATGTCCAAAAAGACTTACAAGAAGGGATAAAATGGCTCCAAAAGTCAGCAGATCAAGGAATTTCAGAAGCAGAACTCTATATTGGGCTGCTAAAATATAGAGGGATATGGGGCATAAAAAAAGATGTAAATCAAGCAATTAAATGGCTTGAGAAAGCCGCTAATAAAGGATTGTTAGATGCTCAATCAAATTTAGCAATAGTATATGAAAATGAGAAAAATTATGAAAAGGCAGCTAAATGGTACCTAAAAGCTGCTGAAAAAGGGCACGTCGAAGCTCAAGTAAGAATAGGTAAGTTTTACTATGAAGGTATTGGAGTTTCAAAAAATATAAAAGAAGCAATTAAATGGTTTGAAAAAGCAGCAGAACAAAAAAATTCTTATGCCCAATATAATTTAGGAATAATTTATTTAGAGAATGATAATAAAATCAAATCATTAGAATATATGCGCCAAGCTGCTGACCAAGGACATTCTGAAGCTGAATTTGTCATGGGTAAATTCTATTTCGAAGGTAAAGTAGTTAGTAAAGATTATAATGAAGCAAAAAGATGGTTTGAGAAGGGGGACTTAAAAAGATTTTCTCCAGCTCAAGAAGCCTTACAGATTGTGAATAGAGTATTATAATAATAAAGACTTCAATATTTAATTGAATAATTTGGTTGTTAGCAATTGTTTCTCTCAACAAGATTAAATTTTTGTAATGTAAAATCTGCTATGCTAATAATTTTTTGTCGAATCAGAGGGGAAGAGGATGTTCAAATCACTTATTTTAATCATTTTTTGCTTGATAACTCATGCTCAGGCAAATGAATTTAATTTCAAAAATTATTTAGACTCTAAGCTTAAAAATATGTCGGTTGCAGACAAGACCCAAGTAAGAACAGTTTCTATAGGGGAACTTAAAGGTGTTCACTATTATCTAGTCGCAATGGGCCAAAAAGTAACTTCATTTTTTGTAGGAATAAAAGAAAATAAGGTTGTTTTTGAATCAAAACCATTATTAGGAGAGGTAGGTGCTCAAAAATTAGGAGACGATTATATTCTTTATTGTATTAACTTTAAAGATAACCTTTATTATATGGGAGCTCTAGACCCATCTACTTTAGATAATATCATTATTAGTAAAAATGAGCCTTTTATTGATACTAATATTATTTACAATCAGCAAGATAAATTATTTTACTTTTTATCTGAAAAGGATGGCGATAAGGCAGGTTTATACTATTTTAATTTTAAGGATAAAAAAATTAAAAAAGGCCCTTTTGATAAACCGCATTCAATTAGCGTAATAGCCTCTATCAATGATAAAACCTACCTAAGATATAACGATGGGTTTAATGACAGAACTGTTGTTTACGACGGAATCTTTCAAAAAATTCTTGAAGATAAAGTAGATAGCTACGTTAATGATAATCAACAAAACTTCAAACTTACAATAGATTCTAATATAGAAGTTCCTGTAAAGCATTCTATGGGTAAGAATCCCAGTAACCTTTTATTTGTTGTATTTTCTAAAATAAATTTAGTATATGGTCTTATGCTCAATCCCTTTACAGATCATATCGGCGTAATAGGGGATAGATTAGGCTACGAAACTTTAAACGTTTACCAACCTGGTTATAGAGATCTAGGTCGCAAATACCATAATTTACCTTTTGGTGACTTTAAACGTTACCAAAACTATCTTTCGAGCATTTTAGAAAAAATACATAAAAAATTTCCAAATAAAAAAATAATAGCTGTGGGAGATAATTATACTGCTAATGCACTTATACATGTAGCTATTAAACATCCTGAATTAATGAATGGCCTCATACTTCATAATGTAATCTCTGAATGGAAATCTTACATTTTATCTTTAAATAAAGACATGATCTTTTATAGAAGAAATCTTGTTAAGTTTTTAGGAAAAAACCCAGAATTATCTGATGAATTCAATAACCAGATCTCTATACTTGGAAAAATTAAAAATTTACCTTCATCCTTACCTATTCTAATATATTATGTTTTTCATCCGCAGTTACCTTGGACGCAACAAGCTTTTCAATTAAATGAAGAAATTTCTAAAGAAAAGAAAACCGCTATCCTTAAAGAAAATAAAGAATACTATAATTCGACAAAGCTTGAGGAAGATATTCAGAGGTCTTTACAAAATTTAGGAAACTACATAAATGAATATCTTCAAACATTCAAATTTTCTCAAGAATTAAGCAAGACCAATGAATCACAACAAATTAATGAACCTTTAAATTTACCATCAAATCAAACTTCTTCTCAAGAAGCACATACTATAAGTGAAATTTCGGGCATGTCTCCAATTTCAGGAATGAATAGTATTATTGGGTCTGATTTTCAGGAAATTCGAGATAGTATAAACAATAAAAAATTTACCCCAGAAGCACAAAAAAAAGCATTAAAGGAATTTGAACGTTTGAAGATGATGCAACCTTTTGCACCAGAAGCTGCAGAAATTAGAAAATATCTTGATTGGCTTTTGAGTTTTCCTTGGGTTGCTGAAAAAAATCAAAAACAAATTGATCTAAAAGAAGCTGAGAAAATTCTTAACGAAGATCATTATGGATTAATGGAAGTAAAAGAGCACGTACTTGAATATTTAGCAGCACAACAACGTGCAGGACATAAGAAAGTTCCTGTTCTTTGTTTATTAGGATCTCCTGGAGTTGGAAAAACATCTCTTGCAAAGTCAATTGCTCGTGCATTAGGCAGAGAATTTCAAAGAATTTCTTTAGGTGGTATAAGGGATGAAGCTGAAATACGCGGCCATATGAGATCTTATGTGAGTGCACGCCCTGGTCGAGTTATTGAAGCCCTTAAAAAAGCAAAAACAACAAATGTGCTAATTCTGCTTGATGAGATTGATAAAATTGGTGGAATGAATTGGTCTGGTGATCCATCAGCAGCACTTTTGGAGTTACTAGACCCTGAACAAAATAGCGATTTTCTTGACCATTATATGGAAATTGGTGCAGATCTCAGCTCAGTTATGTTCGTAGCAACAGCAAATGATCTTTCAAATTTTCCTAAAGCTGTTTTAGATCGTATGGAAATTGTGACAATAGATGGATATACATTACAGGAAAAGATAGAAATTACGAAACGTCATATTATTCCTCATCAAATGAAAATGAATGGTTTGAATAAAAAGGAAATCTCTATTGATGACGAAGTGATACCTCTTCTGATTGAACATTATACATTTGAAGCAGGTGTAAGAGGGCTTGAACGAATCATTGCAAAGATATTCCGAAAAGTGGCCAAGGAACTTACACTTAAAGGGAATTCACCTATTCGAATTACTAAGAATAACTTAGAAAAATATGCTGGGCGAGAAAAAGTTCATAGAACACGGGCTTATAAAATAAATCAAGTAGGTGTTGCAACCGGCTTGGCGGCTTCAGGCGCTGGTGGAAATTTAGGCTTCATAGAAGCTGTTATTATGCCAGGAACAGGTAAAATCGTTACGACTGGGACTTTAGGAAATATGACAGTTGAATCTTTTAATGCGGCTGCAAGTTACATCCACGCACATGCTAAAGATTTTGGAATTAATCCAGAAGTTATTAAAGAGAAGAATATACATCTACATATGCCTGAAGCAGGGATGGCGAAGGATGGGCCTTCAGCAGGAGTAGCAGCTGCTGTTTCTATTGTCTCTGTTTTTACCAATATTCCTGTTCTTCATAATGTTGCAATGACAGGAGAAATTACGCTCCATGGGAATGTTTTACGCATTGGAGGACTTAAAGAGAAACTGTTAGCAGCTCAGCGAGAGGGAATTAAAAAGGTTTTAATACCAGCAGATAATATTCCTGATCTTGATATGGTTCCAGAAAGTTGCAAATCTGCTTTAGAAATCATTCCTATTAAGAAAGTGGAAGAGGCTTTTGCAATTGCTCTTGAACAGAATTTAAACAGTAAAAGAAAATAATTAAATGTATTAAGGGATTTCTTCCCTTAATATAATAGAGATCGTCTAAACACAGTAAGTTTTGATATCTCAATTTAATTAAAATGGTAGATGAGTTTCTATAAATTCTCTAACGATTTTAGGAAAAACATATGAAGTGATCCTGAGGGTTTATCCTGTTCTTAGACATTTAATATACCATAAATGATCAGTAATTATGGGATATTTTTTTACTAAATTTACTTAGAATTTTCTGCTTTTTCTTGAGACAAGAACTTATTTTTATGCTGCTTTTTAGCTTTTATGGATTGTAGAATTTTCTCAAGTTTGTCATGAGCAAAATCTTTTTGCTTTTGGGTAATTTCTTCAACTTGTTGGCCGTCAAGATCATAGCGGTGTGTGCCATTAATAACAGCTTTAAGATAATGTATGTTGTTTGTGTAGTAAGTAAGAGCATCTCTCAATTTAGCTTTTGAAGGAGAGTTTTCTTTTTCAAGAAAAGGAAGGAGGTCCTTATCAATATTAAGCTTAAGAGGCTTTAGTTCATTTTGATTAAAGCAAGAAGGGAATTGTTCGTAAAGCCATGCTAGGGTTACTTTAATTCCTTCTCTCTTCTTTTTCCTTACTTCTCGTTCTTTTTGGACTTGCTCCTTTCTTTGTCTGCGCTTCTCTTTCTCTGCTTTTTCATGAAGCGGTTTGAGCGCTTGAAAGAGCTGGGTTTGCTTTTGTAAACTTAAAGGTTTCTTTAATGTAAGCTTAGGGTTATCGGTCATTTATGATCCTTTTTGTTTCTGGTCCTTACTATGAAAAAGTAAGATAGGAAGAGGTTAATATATTTTTGCTTTATAACCTCGAAATTGTTCCATATCTATACACTTATTGTAAAATTTGTAGTACAGCTAGACTTTTTGTTATATCTTTTCTTTCTTAAAGAATAAAAGAGGCTTCAGCTTTTATTTCATGAGTAAAAGGTTCACCTTCGTAAAATTGTTCCAGGCTTGTAAGATCGCTTGAAATAACCCCTACAACATCTTTTGGTGTTTCCTGTTCAGACGAAAACTTAACTTTCCCAAAGAAAGCTAAGTCCTCATGGTCATCCTTGTGTTTACTGGTGGTTACAATATGTTTAAGAGAGAGCTTGTGGCTTATCCAAAATGCTGTTTTGAATAATTCTTGGTAAAATTGCTCTGCGAGTTGCTCAAATCTCTCTATATCCTCATGGATGTCACTATCGTCTCTGAGATGAAAGGCAACATCATGAATACCTAGGGCTACGCATGACTTGCTTGCGCGTATTGAGGATAAGGTGGCCTTTCCGCAGATGCCTTCCTCGTCATCAGTAAATAAAAGATGGATATCATTTTTGAGTAACGTTTTTGCATCAAAATTCTCTATAGACTTAAGGACAAGGTGATCAAAGTTGATAAGCTCGTCTGCAGCGATTATTTCCCAGATAGATTCATAAAATTTATGGTCTTTTATAATACAAAACATTTTGTCCCTCTATTTTTAATGTTTTTTTACGATTCTCTTAATGAATATTGCTTAACTGCTACTCCCCTGATTATAAGCCTCATTAAGGAGTTCACACTCGTGCAAGGCCGCATCCATAAAGAGTTTTCCTATTTCTGCTTTTTCTGTTTTAGAGATTGTTTGAATGAGCGCATCAAGCGATTGGATGATTCTTATGGTTTGTTGTTCTGCATCCAGGGAAGTGCAATGCTTGATGAATTGCTTATAAGGATGATTATAAGTATTAAGTCTCAAACAACGTTTTTGCAATTGGGTAGCAAGCCAAAATCGTGGCAGAATAGCTGTAAGGATAGACAGGAATAACCTTTTCTCACTTAAGACCTTCAGGAAGTCTATGTAGCCTACACAAGAAATAGAATTTTTGTGCGTTATTCCCTTATATGTATCGAGCTGAATACTAAAATCACCTGCTGCTATAAGAGCAAGCTGGCCATTTTGTGCAAATAAGCGGGTAATACAGAGTGGATAATTTAACTGTGAAAGAAGCCTCATTTCTTTAGAAAAGAAGCGCCAGATATGCTCTTGTTGCTTAAGGAAGAATGCGAATTGAGTATTCCTCAAAGTCCCGTTGAATAAATGCTCATAAAAAGGATGCTTGAGAACACCCTTATGAAGATATTGAAGAGGACTCTCGACCATCTTCAGGAAAGAAGAGTCTAAGTCCTCTAGTTTTGATGAAGGCTTATCCATGGTGCGCTCCTTTCACTAAAGAAAGAGCGCTAGTTTTGCTGAAACTTTGAAGTTTATTGTTATTCCCTGAAGAATAAAAAATCAGGGGTAGAAACTTATTACAAATATATGTTATATTGCACATGTACACGTATCCTCATGGTTATGTGTTGCTGAAAGCCCGCGTTAGACCGTCAAATCAAAGCGCGGGTTTTTCTTTTGTTATCTCAATACTAAATGGTTAGTGCCTGAACCCCCTTAAAAAAGATCCAGCAGCCCGAAGACCACTGGATTCAGTTAACAGGGAGGCTATGCAAGGAAAACGATGTACCTTGCCACTTGACACGCGCGATGTGTCAAATTTCTTGATTGTCTGTTCATCTATCGGATTTTTTGTTTGTTTATCGGTAATAGAAGGGAAAGAAACTCTTGGTTTCTCTCGACCTTCTATCTTTGGCGAGGGAGGGACGCCAAACTTTAATGATAAGAAATGATTTGTGGTTCTTGTCCTCATGAAATGAAGCCTAGCAGTATTGCAACTGCTAGGCTTCTTCGGGGGAAGAACTGAAGTAAAGGATGATAGTAGTGTCTCGTTTAGATGAAGCTCGTTAGCGTTGATTAACGAGTGCTTAAACGACTGATGGAAAGAATCACTATATATTCTTTCATTTATGTGTGAAACCTGAAGCATTATTTCCCATTCCCCTACTACCTGCTCTTGATGCCTCTGTTAGATTCTCTGGTTTTATTTGTTAAACGAGAGGCAACAAGGCTCACATATATTTACGCCCTACAAGTCATACAAACTACAATAACATCGTAATATTCTATTATCAACATAAAAATGTCACTTGTGTAAGCTTGGGCATTTATTTTTGGATGAGTTTTTCATTAAAATTTTATACATATTGCACGTATTGATGTATTGTTTTCTCTATAATAAAACTCAGGAGCAAGAATGGATAAAGAAAAACTAAGGCAGATTGACTTAGATAAGCTTCAAAATTTCTATTCTCTGTTCAGGGAAGGATCTATTGCAAAAGCTTCAGCGGCGACAGGGGTATCACGCAGAACGTATTATCACGATTTGGCTGTATTAGAGGCGGCTTTTAATACCAAACTATATTTAAGTGGAAAGAAGAGTTTTGTCTTAACAGATGAAGGTAGAAAGCTAGCAGATTTCTGCAAAAGTACAATCGATTCTCTCTCAAGAGTTACTAAAGAAGAACAATTTTTTGATCAAGGTAACTTAATAATACATACTACACCTAGTATTGGTGCCTATTACTTTCCTGAGATAATTAGACTATTTAGAAAGAAATATCCTAACATATGCATAGACCTTTTAACTGGTGCAGAATATTTTACCTCTAAACATCATGACTTCGATGTGTCCATAGGACCATACCTTGCCGATAAGCGCGATCTTTCACAACATCTTCTGAATAATTTCGAATATGGTTATTTTGCCTCACAAGAATATCTTGCAAAATATGGTACTCCTGAGACGATTCAAGACCTAAAGAACCATAATTTCTTATGCTACTCAGGAGAGCATTTGATTCCTTTGGACATCCTTGAAAAAAATAAAACTATTGTTAAATCAAATCTATATATTGCGTTATTGAATATGTGTTTAAAAGGGGTAGGTATATGCTCTCTACCTTTAGATCTTTACAAGCTAAAGATGTCTGATAACAAGGATGTCAAACTTATTCGTATTTTGCCAAACACCATTTCTGAGAATGATGCCTCATATTTTTCTTTTTATAGGTTTACAAAGAAAGAAAAAGCTATTAGAGATTTATTTGACATCATTAAAAATTTAGTAAAATAATATAAAATATTTTGTCAATAAAACTAAGTATCTCATAGATTACTTGTTTTCTATCACTGTAAGGAGAATAGTTATGAAGAAAATTAGCAAATACTCCCAAAATCCTGTACAACCAATGCGCATGTGCTTCATTTCTCTGTGCAATCTTGATTTGGTTATTTAATTTGTTTTTTTAAGGAGCAAAATATGAAGAAACTTAATGTTTTTAGGCAGCATTCTATTTGTCCAATAAGAATGTGTTTAGTCACTTTATGCATTCCTAATGACAAATAGCAAATATCAATACAATAGAAATGTTTTCTATTATCTGGAAGATGGGAAAGTTATTGCATGTAATACTCTCTCACAAGAGTATTATGAGCTAGAGGAAGAGTATTTTAAACGCTTACTCACAGCTAGCAATAACAATTCCCATCTTCTTCCAAACGACAACTTTAAAAAGGAACTATTAGAGGGTGGCCTCTTACTAGAGGATAAAAGTGAACCTTCTATTTCATGGGAAGGAGATCCTATCTCGTTCTTCTGTCATCAAGGCACGAGGATTTTATCCCAATATACACCAAAGCTTAGAGATGAAGAGGTATGTGGTGATTTTATAAGCCTTTCTTCCTCTTCTGCTAAAGAGATCCCTGCTCGTTATATCCCTGAATATAGCGAGCGCATTCTGCTTCAAGAACCAAACCTTGACTATTTCAATGACCCATCCTTATACAAAGTTACTAAGAACCGCAAAACATGTCGAAACTTTGATAATAAGTCTGTAGAGGTAGATTTATTAGCTTCTCTCCTTTATTTTTGCTTTGGCCCTATACATGGTAAAGTATGGGAAGATTTTGAGCAGTATAACATCCCTTCTTATGGTTTGAGACGCTCTTCCCCTTCTGCCACAGGATTACAAGGATGTGATGCTTATCTTGTCGCTTTAAATGTCGAAGGATTAGAAAAAGGCATATATTATTATTCAAGTGACGAACATTGCCTTTATCGTCTCAAAAACACACTTGATGATGAGGGCTTAATTTATGCAACAAATGATCAATTCTGGGCTAAGAACTTAAGTGCGGGGATCTTTATTGTAAATGATATGAGACGGACTTGGGTTAAAGATAAGAAAGCGAGAGGTTATCTCGCAGCCTACTTAGAGGCAGGTCATGTTTCACAAACTATATTACTGGCTGCAACGTCCTTAAAATTACAGACCTGGCTTACAGGAACTTTTAGAGATGATGTGGTAGATAATTTGCTCCAGCTTAAGGGATCACCTTGCTTTGCTTCAGTCTTTGTTGGAATGGGATATGGAGATAATGGTTCTATTCCTAAAAAGTTTATTGAAACTATCCGTCAACAACATCTTTAACTCTTTTCGCTTCACAATAAGGCTGCCTAAAATAATAAGTATGCCCCCTGCTACCTCTTTAAAGGAGGGGAGATATCTCCATAAAGCATATCCTAAAATGATAGACCAAATAACAGTTGAGTACTCTAGAGGGGAGAGTTTCACCAACTCTTCTTTTCTATAAGCAAAAATAAGACATTGAAAAGCGAGAAAATGGATACTGGCAATCAGGATGAAAAGAGGAATATCTGTGATCTGTAGAACAATTTTTTCATAAGAAAATGCGCCACTCATTAAGAAACAAACAAGAGTATAACTCACATACAAAGCAAAATTATCAATGTGGGCAACCCGCTTTGTTATAACGCAAGCTGAGGCATAAAAAATTGAAGATAAAAAAGCAAACGTAAACCCTAGATTTAAGCTCATATCTGAAAATGGATATGACAGGATTAAAGCACCTATAAAGCTTAAAATAATAGGAATAATTACTGAACTGGAAAGCGCTTCTTTCAGGAATATAGCCGAAAGGACAGAAATAAAAATAGGGGACGTAAAAGCCATGAATCCATAAGAAGATAAAGGAAGATGTTTCAAGCTATAAATTGTTAAGAAGAGTGCTCCAGCCGCAAATACATTGCGTAAAAGATGCAACCCTTTATTATATTTATAAGCAACAATCCCCTTTTTATATGTAATAAAGACCGCAAACAGCAGAGCGACAGAAGATCGGAAAAATATAATCTGAGCAGGTTCATAAGTTTTGGTTAGGTATTTTTCTAATGCTTCACAGAGTGAATATAGGAACATAGAAGTGGCCATTAAAGCATAGCCAGAAGCTTTAATATTCTCTAGCAAGATCTTACCCCCCTCTAAGTATGATTTTGGTTGTTATTTTATAGCTTCTTAGCCTTCAATTGAGCTACTTTGAGTAAGCTATAAGGTATAAAAACCCTTCTCCCGTGCTTTTTATAGACGATTTTTAGGAGTTAGCCTACATAAAAGTAAAGTATGGCCTCAATACAGATTAGTGCTTGATAAACGATTTGCAGGGCTAGTAAGAGTTGGTGGGGGTGATTTTACTCTTTAAGCCATCCCTGTAGATATATGTTTGTTATTTCCCTGCCAACTCACCAGTTGGTTTACTTGAAGGCTTAAGCAGCCCCCTGCTGCTCGTGACGACTTTAGCTTATCAAAGAGCATTCCCAATTTTCAAGGAGAAAAGCAGCCCATGCCTTCTACTTTTGCTCTCATTATTGCACCAAAGCTTAAGGAAAGTTCTCTTATCAAAAATCATTACCATTGCCCTTTCCTGAATTCCCTCAAGCCAACTCATGTTTACCTCACAATACCTTTTCCCTCTCTTTCTTTGATATAGCTGGGGGTTTCGGTCTTTCATATCCTTCATTCTGCCTTTGTTGGGACTCAACCAAGCCCCGACCTTTAAATTCATGGCTTTAGCCTTGGCGTGTCCTTTTTCAATGGTCTTTGCGCCGCAAGCGGTCTCCCGAAAAGACCGTTGAAAAACGCCCCTGATGCCAAGGCTTCTTCAATCCATGAAAGGTCGAAATGGTTTCGGCCTCAAACATAGGAGAATAAATATGAAAAAGGATCAACCCACACACACTATTTATCAAGTGATTGAAAGAGAAAAAGACTTAAAGATCTGGTCAAGAGTAGGGGCTGCTTGGATGCATCAGGATGGCGAAGGCTTCAACCTTGTTTTCGATGCTCTTCCCCTTACAGGAAGCGTTGTGGTTCGCAAGAAATCAGCAGAGGACAAAGGGGCATGAGGCCCCTTTTCTCACAAGAAAGGATATACCATGTTAACAGAGCAACGCATCCTTCACAACCTTGAAGTCATCTCTTCTTTTAAGAATAACACTGCTTCAGCAGATGTTTTAAAGAATTATTCAGGCTGGGGCGGATTACGTGATGAGATTTATGCACCAAGTATCTATCGTGAACTTAAAAAGTCCTTAAGCGTTGAAGAAATCACAAGCTTAAAGCAGACACTAAAAAGTGCTTATTATACGCCTGCCTTCCTTGTTCAATTCATCTATGATTGGCTTAGCATTTATGGCTTTAAAGGAGGGAATATCCTTGAGCCTGCTGTTGGGCATGGTATCTTCATTGAGCATATGCCAAAGGCTATACGTGAGCAAAGTACCATTACCACAGTTGAAAAAGATCGCCTTACCAGTGATATAGTGCAAACTCTCTACCCAGATCTCAATCATTATACAATGGGATTTGAGGAGTATTATACTCAGGATAGCTTTGATCTTATTGTCGGGAACCCGCCTTATGGATCACAGACTGTTGAAGATAAGCATCATGCTGATCTCCAGCACTACTGCATCCATCATTATTTCGTTGCCAAGTGTATGCGCTTGCTTAAGGAAGGAGGCATTCTTGCCATGGTGCTGCCATCTTTCTTCCTTGATAATGTTAGAGATCATGTGCGCTATATCATCCATCGGGAAGGGGGAAGCCTACTTGCTGCCTATCGTTTGCCTGATGATATATTCCCAGGGGCAAAGATTACTATTGATATTGTCTTCCTTACTAAAGGAAGAAAAAACAATAAATGGCTTAAAGCCAGAGATATCACGATTGGCTCTATGGCAAAGCCGATGAATGAGTATTTTCATCATTATAGCCATCATCTTCTAGGAAATCTGGAAATCATCCCTATGTATGAAAGAAAAGGTTTAGCTTGTAAAAGGAGGGGTGATATCAATTATCTTTTAGCTCAAACCTTAAAAAATAGGGCACAAGCAAGCCTTGCTAACCTTAGCTCTTCGCTTCTTGAGGTTGAGCAAGTTATGGAAGAGCTCAAGACGAAGAAACAACAACTTTTGTTTGCTTATGCAGAAATGCTCAACCTAGCCAGGTTCTTATGAACCTGGCTCTGTACCCACGTTTACCATTTTTATCATGTCCTTATGGGACTTAGAAAGCTGGAGGTAAACACAGGAATGTTTTACATATGCTATTGTCCCTCTACTTTTCTAAGCGACAAGCCACTCTTTCAGCTTGGTGTATCTTTTCTTGGCTTGTTGATCTCTCACAGCCATAGCAAGTGCTTTTTTCTGCCCTACAAGGATCACAAGTTGCTTTCCTCTGGTAATACCAGTGTAAAGAAGGTTTCGCTTGAGCATAGGGTAGTGTTGCATCATGAGCGGAATGACAACAGCAGGGTATTCAGAGCCTTGGGCTTTATGGATGGTTGTGGCATAAGCCAGCACCACTTCATCAAGCTCGCTAAAATCATATGAGATAAGCCTTCCCTCGTAGTCTATTCTAAGCTCTTGCTCTTCTTGATAGATCTCTCGGATGTAGCCAATATCACCATTATAGACATCCTTGTCATAGTTATTGGCAATTTGCATGACTTTATCGCCCACGCCATAAATTGAGCCAAAGCGCTCAACCCTATTTTGAGCTGTAGGGTTTAAGACCTTCTGAAGCTCTATATTGAGCGATCTTGCCCCAACACCACCTCTGTTCATAGGACACAAGACTTGGATCTCTGTAATAGGATTAAAGCTAAAAGTTTTAGGGATTCTATTCTTTACTAGCTCCAGTATTTTATCTTTACACTCTTCTGGTGTCTGACTTTCAATAAAATAAAAGTCAGATTTTTCTTCTTTTTGAGAGAAAAGCGGCATCAATCCTTGGTTAATACGGTGAGCGTTAGATATAATTTGGCTTTGGGCAGCTTGGCGGAAGATTTCTTTAAGCTGTGCCACAGGAAAAACTTCAGACTTGATTAAGGCATCTAAAACAGCCCCAGGACCAACAGAAGGGAGTTGGTCAATATCTCCGACCAGAATAAGGGCAGCTTGAGGGGGAAGGGCTTTGAGAAGCGAATGCATTAAAGGAACATCGAGCATCGAGACTTCATCTACAACAAGAAGTTGGCATTCAAGAGGTTCTTCTTCATTCCTTTTAAAGTCATGTTTTTCTGGATCGTATTCTAAAAGCCTATGGATGGTTTTAGCTTCAAAGCCTGTGGTTTCAAAGAGTCTCTTGGCAGCGCGTCCCGTGGGGGCGGTGAGAAGGATCTCTAAATGTTTAGCTGCAAGGATTTTTAAAAGGCTTTTAATGAGGGTTGTCTTCCCAACACCAGGCCCGCCTGTAATAATAGATACCTTTGAGTTAAGTATAAGCTTAAGAGCTTCCTTTTGGCTTTCTGCTAAAGTAATTGAAAGGCGCTTTTCAACCCAAGGGATGGCTTTATCACTATCAAGCATTCCCCAAGGAGGCTTGCCTGAGGAAAGTTTTTTGAGAGATTTAGCAATCAAGGTTTCAGCGAGATACAAACCTTTTAAGAACACACAAGTCTCACCCTCAAGAGTGTCACCGACTAATTCTCCTGCCGCTAGCTCTGTCTCAAGAACAGGCTTAACAATATCAGCTGGTACTTCTAAAGCTTGAGCAGTTGAGGTTAAGAGCACTTCTATGGGAAGACCACAATGGCCTTCATCCATGGCATCAAGCAAAACATGGCTGATACCTGCCCTAACTCTTAAAGGGGAGTCCTTCGCAATGCCAACCTTTTGCGCAATTTGATCAGCTGATTTAAAGCCAATGCCTCGGATTTCTCTGGCAAGACAATAGGGATCTTCCTTAATAACTCTAATCGCATCCGCGCCAAAGGTTTTATAGATCCTTACCGCTCTTGCTGTGCTAATACCGTGTTGATAGAGAAAAACCATAATCTCTCTAATAACCTTTTGATCATCCCAGGCCCGTGTAATCATGGTCATGCGATACTGACCTATACCCTCAACAGTCCGCAATAGGTGAGGGGTAGCCTCAATGACCTCAAAGACTTGAGATCCAAAGGCTTTAACGAGCTTTTTAGCATACACAGGGCCAATACCCTTGATCATGCCTGAAGCAAGGTACTTTTCGATGCCTTCTTCCGTATTAGGCGCGGTTGTGGTGAGGTAATTGGCTTTAAACTGAGGGCCATAGTTTTTATCATTGATCCATGTCCCTGAGGCTTGAATAAACTCGCCAGCGGAGATCATGCTGGCATGCCCTACAACGGTAACAAGGTCTTTTTGTCGTTCTGCTTTAACGCGTAAGACACAATAGCCGTTCTCTGTATTATGGTAAGTCACCCGTTCAATAAGGCCGGTCAGAAGGTCAAGCTGGGGTGAGGAAGCAGTAGCACTCATAAGTAATCATTCGCTATCTCAATAAATCAATTAAGTTCCTGTAACCACTTAAGATTCTTACAACCTCTAAAGGGTTGGAGTCTTTCTTATAGATAATAAGATAATTATAAACAGGCCAAAAGAGAACAGGATGGTTTGTAAGGTCTTTCCTTTTGTGTCCCATGTGAGGATATTCACTAAGCAGCCTGCACTATCAGACGTCAAGCATGATTTCCGATTGAGCGACACTCAAGATTGCCGGTTTAGTTAAGAAGTGTCGTGCATGTTTTATAGTCTCCCGGGTGATTAATTTTGAGTTGATTGTTTACGTCTGTAACTATCGTCAGTAATATTGATAATGGTTGAATGATGAACCAAACGATCAATCGCAGCGACGGCCATAATATTATCTGGGAAGATTTGATCCCACTCTTTAAAAGGCTGATTAGAAGTAATGATAAGACTGTGGCTTTCATATCGTTGAGCAATGAGCTCAAACAGAACACTTGTCTCGGCTTCATCTTTTTTAACATATCCAATATCATCTAAGATCAGCACATTAAAGCGAGCAAGCTTATTAAGGGAGTCAGTGAGTTTGTAATCGCGCCTTGCTTGCTGTAGCTTTTGAACGAGAGTCGTTGTGGGCGTGAAGAAGACCCGGGCACCTTTTTCAATGAGGCGGTGACCGATGGCGGACGCAAGGTGGGTTTTACCCACCCCGCTTGGCCCAAAGATCATAAGATTGCTGGCTTGTTGCACCCAATCGAGTGTATTTGCTAAGGCTGTAATTTGAGCAGCATTAACTGATTTGCTGGCTTCAAAATCAAAAGTATCAAGGGTCTTACCAAAAGGTAAGGCAGATTCTTTAAGGTGACGCTCTATCCTTTTTTGTTGCCGGCTTGTGAGTTCTCGGTTCGCAAGGACGGTGAGATATTCAGCATAATCCCACTTCTCTTGCTGGGCTTGGAGAGATACTTCTTCCCATTGGCTATACATGGATGACAGGTGCAGTTGTTTTAAGAGCAAAGGTAGAGTTGCTTGATTATGCATGACGGCAGTTCTCCTGCTGTGGGATTAACTGATTATACTTCTCCAAGGGATGATGGATAATCTCCACTTTAAGTTCAGGGGTATCGGGCTTCTTACAAAATTGCTTCTGCAAGTAAGCTAAGGTCACTGTTTGCCCTGCCTTGAGAGAAGCCACAACTCTTTCTCCTAACAACTTCTCACAATTGTAAGTCGCTGCAAGGTGAAGCAGACCAACTATAAACTTACACGCCTCAAGGGGAGCCATGGTTTTATCAATCTCTTGCCAGATAAAATGGTAATTTGCATCAGGTAATAACTCATTCCGCAATTGTGAATACCTGAAAGCTTGAGGCTTCTTAATAAGGCTGTGAATCACATGGCGATAATCAACTTGGCGTCCTCTCTTCCTGCTGTTAGAGAGGTGCAGGCGTTGCAGCGTCACAACATAATAAGATCCTAAATAGCAAACAAGCCGATCATCATAAATACGGACGTTAAGGACTTCGCCTTGGAGCCGGGAAGGCACCGTGTAAATAACGCGCCGGACTTCAATGGTGCTCGAGGAACTGACAACAATGCGTTGCTCACTGTAATTGGTGGCTTGCTTTTGAGGTAAAGGTTGTAACAGTTTACGCTCAGCTTCAATGGCTTTAGCATTACGCCGGTTGGCTCTTGCAACAATGGCGTCAATAAAGGCTTGATACACCTCAACACTCTCAAAGTCATTGCTTCCTCTCAATAATAAAGCTTGCTCGATACGGCGCTTCAGGTGGCCATGAGGCGCTTCTACACTGCCGTTCTCATGACCTTGGCCTCGATTATTGCGTGTCGCAATCATCCCATAGTGTCGGCACAAAGCATCATACCGGATCGTCATATCTTCTTGGGCTTTCCTCTCAAGGTTTTTAAAGGCAGCAGATAAACTATCTGTCCGGTGTTCTCTTGGGCAACCGCCTAACTTTTGCAATGCTTCTTGTAACCCTTGAGCTAATGCCGGGTAGGATTCACCCCCTTGGACAACCTTCATAAAGCTCCAATGGCTATAAGCTAAACGGAAGTGGTAAAGTAAGTGATCAAAAGGTTTACCAGCAATTACAATGCTGACCTTCTTAAGCTTTGTAAAGTCAGATAAGGCTTGCCGGCCGGCTTCATGAACCTGGCGGAACATAACTTCCTTCTCAGGCCCATATAAAGCCCTCCATTGCTTGACCCGCCGCTGAAGAGTACGTAATAAGCTGTCTGGATAAGCATCATCATACTTATTTTGTAGATATTCTAATAAAGTAATTGCTGTTAAAGAGGGCGTCTGCTCAAGCATCGGCATTAGCTCACTCTCCCACACTCCCACTAAAGGGTCAGGGCAGCTACGCCAACGTTCCTTCTCCCACGGATTCCCTCGATTACCCTGTTCTATGTCGCGCCCACTGCGCTCTGAAATGCCCGCCTTTGCGGCCGCAACAATCTGTGTATAGCCTTCTCTTCTGGCTTTCATGTAAAGCTCCACTTGTTGGAGTTTGATCCATTCTCCAGGCATTCTTGACTCCTAACATCAAAAATACCTGAAAAATTACACGCTTCATTACCGGCAATCTTGTCTGTCGTTAAACCGGTAATGTTGATTGTCGCTCAATACTGCACTTTTGTTCAATAGAGTCTAGAACTTTAATAGCATTTTCAGGACTTTCCTCAGAGATATACTGCCATATTTCTAGTAAATCCTGCCTTGCAGCAGGAGAAAAGATAAAGGAAGGCATATTAATGGTTTTTCTTCTTAATTAAAGCTTTAAGCTCTTTAAAGACCTTATCACCTTCAATGCCTTGTCCTTCTGATAATTGGTTAAGACCCAGCTCGATTTCTTGATTCAACTTTTGGGTTTGTTGCTTAAAAAGAGTGTCTTTCTCAATCAAAAGCCTTAAGGCATCTCTCACCACTTCACTAGCAGAGTTGTAATATCCTTCTTGAACTTTTTGGTTGATGAAGTCTTCTAAATTAGGATTCAATGAAATGTTCATAACGCGCGCTCTTTTACTTGATTAGTTCTATGATTACTTTACACTTTATAACAAAAAATAGCAATAATTGTTATTCATCCTATCATAGAGAGTTCTCAAACGCTGTTCCTAATATATTGCTTTATGGCTCTATTATAGCTGCAGGGAAGATCTCTTTTTTCATTATTGCTTATTGTTTTAGCAAGCTTGTCTTTCCTGTTCCCTATTGTTCCTTCTCTCTCCTTGAATCTCAACCAATCTCGACCTTTATCTCATGGCTTAGCCTTGGCGTGTCCTTTTTCAATGGTCTTTGCGACGCTAAAGCGACTCCCGAAAAGACCATTGAAAAACTCCCCTTGTGCCAAGGCTTTTTTAACCCATGAAAGGTCGGGATGGTCTCGACCTCAAAGGAGGAAGAAATGAAACACAATCAATCAAGCAACAAAAATATTCAAGCCATCAAACACCAAAGTAAGAAAAGAGCAATGGCTCAGCCAAAATATGATCTCGCATCCATCCTTCATGATTGGAAAATAGACCCAAGTTGCTCATTAGCAAAAGCACTTGAGTATATTTCTAAAAAAGCAAACTCAAGCGAAGAAGAACTCATATATCTTAATATTGCTATCATGAGCTTGGCGGGCTGGATTTATCAATATGGTGACTTCTTGACATTTATGGGATTTCCTTCCACGGAGCTTGTAATTAATTATGGCTTGCTCCCTCAAGAGCCTTTTCTTAAGGATAAAACTCTAATTTCCCCTTCGGAGCTTATTAAAGGCTGGAAATTATCTTATCCTTATAAAAGAGCGGTTATTAATATTTATCGGGCGCTGTTTTTAATAGACGATGCTTATCTTGATCACCTCTGGACAGCTCTAAGGTACCTTAGTCACCATCGTGATAAAGTGTAAGAAAAGATAAGCAATAAAAATTCACAGGGGCTTCGGCCTCTTTTATTTTTTTAAAGCAGGAGCTTCAGCAAATCCTACTTTCCCCTTGAGTGCTAAATAGCTATGGGAATATTCGTCTGTTTCCTTGAGCAAAGATCGTAACTCCAGTAATGCCCCAAAGAGGGCATGCACTTGTTCTTTACACTCAACATCTTTTTGAAGGTCAGTGCCAAGTTCAATTGAAAATTCATCCAAGAGCCCTGCTTTCTCGATCAAGCCCCCAAGCATTATAAGCGTTCTCGTTCTTGCTTTACGAAGTGCAGAATTAATAAAAGTAATTTGAGATTCTTCCTTTCTTTTTAATCGCAGAAGGGCTAACTGAATTCGCTTAATTTGCTTGTGGTAGACTCTGAGAGGGGCGAAAAGAAGTTGCTTTTTGCAGCCACACCTCTTTTAACTTCTGAGATTTATTTTCCCAGGCATGAGAAACAAGTCCTACAACGAGATCAGGGGAGTACTCTTCCCCTAAAATTTTATGAAATTTCCTATACAGCATGAGAGCTTCTCTTGTCTCAAGCTCAATTTCTTTCCTCTTAAGAAGTTCAATTTTTTTTCTGACACTATTAATGTTATTCATCCTTCTTCATCTCCTTAAATCTACGGTGTTCTTTTTTGCCAAAAGGAAGATTTCATCTCCCTTTAAAATCCCACTTTTTCCTTCATTGTAGGCAACTATAAGCATATACTAAAGAGAACAAAACAACAAGTCTTGGCGGCAAAATTAAGACGACAAGCGCGCAGATATGTTGCAATAAAATTGCAACTCTCCGCTTTGGTGCACGCACCCTAGTTAGGACAAAAGGAAAGGAACAAAAAACAAAAATGGCCTTAGCGCATGGTCGCTTAAAAGTAATCTCTCGTTCTAACCGTAATACCGTGCGCGCTCTTGCTTATCGCACAGGGTGCAAAGTCTATGATCATAGAACAGGTCAATTGATGATCACGCGTAAGAAAATGCATGATGTGCAGCATGTTGAATTACTGCTTCCTCAAGAGGCACCAGAATGGGCTTTAAATTTAAGAAATCTCATAGCAGCCGATCGCCAAAAAGGCGTACAGCAATTTTCTGATATTGTAGAGGCGCACGAGAAGAGAAAAGACGCTCAAGTTTATCGAGAATATGAATTTGCTCTCCCTCGTGAATTTACTGATGAGCAATGCATCAAACTTGCAAATGAGCTTATCCAAGATCAGATGTGTGGCCAAGGGATGGCTGTGCTTGCTAACTTTCATTTTGATGTTGATGAAGACACAGGGGAGAGGAAGCCCCATTGCCATGCTTTAATGCTGACCCGAAAACTTACAGAAAAAGGATTATCATTAAAAAAAGAAGTTGAGTGGAATCGAAGAAGTCTGGGAGCTGAGCTGAGGGAACAGCTTGTTGCTTACACAAACTTTCATCTTAAAATGTATGGTTTTGATGAAAGGCTGGATCATCGTTCTTATGCTGAAAGAGGCATTGAACTTGAACCTCAGCCTAAGCGCGGAACGAATATTAAGGAAGTAGAAATTAGAGATGGAAACACCCCTCAAGATCTCTTCTCAAGTGCCACGACAGAAAAAGCTATTGCCTTCAGAGAAACAAAGCTGAGGAATGTCTGCCGTATCATTAAAAATCCTGACATTGTTCTTCGTGATATTGTCAGTAAGCATCATGCCACTTTCATGTGGGGAGATGTTGAGAAAGTACTCAATCGTTATATTGATGATAAAGAGCTTTACAAACAAGTCGAGCAGAAGCTCAAATCATCTAAAGAGCTAGTATTGCTAAGGTATGAGTCTGTTAAAAATAAATATGGCTCCATCGAAGATCGCTCTATTTACACGACCAGAACAATGCTTGAATCTGAAATGAATCTCGTGCAGTTGGCTGAAAGACTCAATAAAGCGAAAAGCCATGAAGTTAATAAAAATACTGTCAATGCTGTGATTGCTCAGTTTGACCAAAAACTTTCAAAGCATGGTGGTCTTTCTCCTGATCAAAAGAAAGCACTACATCATATAACATCTTCTGATCAGCTTTCATGCATTGTCGGATATGCTGGTGCTGGCAAGACCACAGCTTTAGAGGCTGCTAAAGAAATTTGGGAATTGGATGGGTATAAGGTTTATGGCTTAGCACCCACAGGACGGGCGGCGCAAAATCTTTCTCAATCAGGTATCTCCTCACAAACACTTCACAAATTCCTGTACTCTCATAAAGACGGAAGGTGCCAATATAAGGCTAACTCTATTCTTATTCTTGATGAAGCAGGAATGGTGGATACAGCAAGATTTGATGAATTCCTGCAAGCTGTTGATGATTTAAAAGTGAAAGCGGTCATTGTGGGAGATGGGGCACAATTACAGCCTGTTGAAGCAGGACCTGCCTTTAGGCTTGTCACTCAGAAGGTAGGAACTTCGCATCTAGAAAAGATTGTGCGCCAACAAGAAGGATGGCAACAGGAAGCAACTAAGCTTTTTGGTACTCTTGAAACAACTGAAGCCTTACAAAAATATCATCAAAATGGATATGTGCAGTTTATTGAGGAAAAAGAGATTCCCCTTGCTGAATTCATTGAGACCAGAAATCATACGAAAATTGTTGAAACCTATAATCTCTCCCGTCGCATGGTGGGGAATATTTACCACTTGATGATTGAAGATTTTAAAGAAGCCAATCGTGAGGAGAAGAATCCCTATTATCATCTTCAGAGTCATAAAGACTATGCTCTTTATAGAGAATGGCGCGATATGAAAATGGCGTGTGCTATCTATATGAGGAAAAACCTTGAGACATGTCGCCCTTATATGAAAGAGCTTGGTGTTGATCCTCACCACTTTGCAGAACAGTTTGTTGATAAAGATCTGAGCCTTAAGGAGCAAAAGCTTGAAGCCATATCCTTAGCTCGTCTTTGGGAGCTCCCACAATTAGATCCTCACACGAGAAAGCATCTCTGTGAGTTAAGGGAAGAGACCAAAAAAGTTTTGATTCAAGAATGGCATGCATCCTTCAAAGAGAACCCAGAGAAATCCCATCTTATGATGACTTACAGCAAGGCAGACACAACCACCATTAATGAAGAAGCGCGCCACCTTTTAAAGCAAGACGGCATGATATCTAAAGAAGAATATCTTCATACCATCCATAAAGAAGAGGAAGATGATTTTGGAGACAAGGTTGTTACAAAAGAAGAGAAGCACTTTGCACAAGGTGATCGTATCCTCTTCATGAGAAATGATAATGGCCTCAAAGTTAGAAAGGGAACATTAGGAACCATCCTCGAAATTAACCGCCATAAGATCAAAGCCAAGCTTGATCATACGGGTGATATTATCTCCTTTGCTCCTAAGCTTTATCCCACCTTTGATCAAGGGTGGGCGGCGAACATTCATAAATCCCAAGGGGTCACGGTTGACCGAGCCTTTCTACTCGCGACCCATGAGACCTACCGTAACCTTGCGTATGTGGGCATGACACGGCACCGAGAGTGGGTGAAAGTCTTTGGCTCGAAATTGGATTTCTGGCGAGAGGAGATCTTCTTCAAACGGCTTTCTTCATCTCAAGAAAAGCTCTCAAGCTTGGATTATGTAAGAGACTATGATATTATAAATCTTCCAAACAAAAATTCTAAACTTCAGGAGATCTTAACCCGCCTTGGTAATGAGCTTGAGGCTATTCGCTTTGTCTCCAAGCAAGCTTGGCAGAGTATTGCGGAGCGGTTTTTAGGGAAGCTTCCTGAGCAACAAGAGATTCGTATTGCACAAGAAAGTATGAGTGAGCATATCAGGGCGAAAGAGGTACTCAAAGCGCAAAATGTTGAAAATAACAAGCTTTATAAAAAAGAAAACCAGCAAGGATATGCAATCAAAAGTGCCTCTCCCCCAACCTCAAGAACATTTGAAGGTGAAGCTCATGGCATTAGGGTTCGCCCATCAACAGAGAGAGAAGAGTTTAAGAAACCGCTCTCTTCTTATGAGGTTCCTCAGCAAAATCAAGGTGTAAAAGTTGATCCAGAGCTTGAATGGCGGCGACAGTTTGAAGCCAAAAATCCCGAACTTGCAGCACAGTTAAGGGGTGAAATGCATGCTGAAGCGGAGGCCCATCGTTTAAAGATTTTAAGCGAGAAGCAAGCAAAAGAAGACCCCACATCTTCAGAAAAGCTCAACTCTCTTTTAAGAGACCATAAGTTTGCCCGCAATGCTTACGATAAAACTCAAACTGAAGCTGCTTTAAGAAGATATGCGCAAGAGCTTTATAAACAAGATCCTGACTTTACAAGCCTTAAGCTAAGGGATAAGGAAGCTGCAGAGGCACTCAGAACACTGCTTGAAAAAGAAAGTAAGGCGATTGATAAGAGTTTTAGTCGCTAACCTTCCTATCTTGAAATTTTCCTCTTTTAAGCCAAGCTTTAAGAAATCTTGTCTATGGGCTAAAATAAATGTTGACGAAGGCAAAATGAATTGTATTTGTTGATACTGCCACTTGTGGCCTATAAATAAGGAGAAAATAATGATAACTATAATTCAAAATATAACTAGGCTTGTTTCTTTAACAATTATTTTAAATTTATATTATTCTGCCAATGTTCTTGCAAGTTATACACTTAATGGCGCAAAACTTGAAGATATTTTTGGGAATGAGACGAGAAGGACAATCACAGCGAGCTCTGGAACAGATGATGATACAGCAGTAATATGGTTTGACCAAAAAGCGATCAATCTAAGGTGGGTAAAGGTTAATATAAACCCTGATGAGCTTACACAAATGAAGCTTGAAGCAGGTGATGCAAAATATATAGCCTCAACCATATCAATTATTTGCGGAAGTTATGAAGATGAAGGAGGCTTACTTGGAGCGCCTATTACTCAAACTATACAAATTAAGTCAAATAAATTTTCGTTTAACCAAGCTTCGTTTATGTTTAAAGATAAAGCTTCAATTGAAGCTGAAGACACGTCACCTTCCATCATTCGTTCCCTTGCATTGACTAAGAAAACAGGGGCACAATCTATTCTACTCCAAGGGGAGATAGACTTTACCAAGAAAGATGGGAATTTCACAGGCTCAACCAAGATTCCTGGGCTTCTTATTGCAGGTCTTCATGCATTAGATATCACCCTCGATAAAACAAAGCTTTAATCGTAGCGACAAGATACAACTATTGGTTCTCTATAAGATAGGACTTCGAAGTTATCTTATAGGAACCAATGGCCTTGAAAGGCATCCACAGTAATAATTTCTCAGAATTATTCTTGAAATGCATCTCTTCATCCTTATATCTGAGTTGAATATACAGCAGCATTGCTGCTCTAGTTTTTAATACTAAGGGGTTTTTTATGCTCACTTCTCTCTCAAGATTCTTATTAATCTTATTGTTTTCATCTTTGTCCATCACTTTGTGTTACGGAAGCTCAAGTGAAGATGAAGAAGAGGTACGAAGTAGAAAAGTAAAGAAACAAGCGACTAAGCGGAAAGCAGAAGATCCAAAGCCTGGTGAGAAGCAAAGTGAAGAAGAGCAGGCTGAAAAACAGGTTGAACCAAAGCCTGAGCGTAAACGACGTAAAATAACAAGAAAGAAACCTGAAGTGAAACAGGTTGAAGAAAAGCAGACTGAAGAGCAGGGAGAGAAAAAACCATTACGTAAAAGCCGTAGACTTAAAAAAGAGCAAATTCAAACAGAACCACAAGAAATTAAAATTGAGAGCCAAGCTAAAGAATCAAAGGAAATTGGCACATGGGTCGGTGATAAAGACAAAGGGGTAGCAGTTTTACAATTGTCTTACAAAGGGAGCCTTATTTCAGAAGAAATAGTGGCCTGGCACCTCAAAATAGGGCAACAAATTCAGGGGATTCTAGATGTTAAAGGTGATAATCCTACTAATTACATAAGGGCAAGAATTGATTTCGTAATTCAGAATAAAGATAGTTATCAAGCAATTGGAGAAGAAATTCCTCTTATGTTCATTAGTGGGCATTCTGACAAGAGAGCAAAAGAGGTTGTTAACGATTTGCAACAAGACTTGTCTGATATCATTGATGTTCCTTTGATACCTATTAATAGTTATTTCGATTGGGCGGATTTGGGGGAAGAGAATTATGAGCCTATCAAGGAAGTTATCAAGCCTCTTTTTGAGAAGGCTGTTGTTGGTGATCAGATCCACCCCTCACTTCTTGAGGACAAAAAGGAATCAATTGAGAAAGAAAGTCAGAAGGCATTTCAATACTGGCTTCATAGCGAGGAACCACTCATTTTTTATATTTTAGGGAAATCTGCAACAACAGTTAGTGATAAAGCGGCCATACCATTTAGCGAAATCATTAGTAAGATTAAACTTCCTCAAGATGTTGCGCCTGAGTTATGTATTTTAAGTATAGTATCTCGTAACGATTGTTGTACTAATTGTAGACCACTTGTTTTAGAGGCAACGCAGCATAAAGAGTTTCTTGAGAAAAGCATCCTTGAGACTCTAGCAATTAAACCTAAAACTTTAAAGAAAGTTCTGTTATACTCAGGGCTTAGAGATTTTCAGATTAAGAGGCCTCAAATCCAAGAGGAGTATATACCGAAGGTAGAGCTAGCAGATGAAAATTCTACCCTCTTTTTAATGGCTGGCAATACACCAGAGAGCAAATAGTTGAGGTTTTAAAATGAATAGAATGATCTATACACTCTTAACAATGAGTTACCTGATGATGTTTTCAAATAGCGTCCATGGATCTCCCCTTTCTACACTCCTAGAAGAGGAAAGAAGCAATCCTACGCGGCAGCGGGTTTTGGAAAAACTAGGTTCTACAAATGCTGACTTTATTCTCTTAGAGGACGGAGAACAAGGATGGTATTACAAGATAAAGCATCTCACAAGATTGGTAGATTTACTTAAGAGCAACAAGAGCAATCCAGATGATATCTCTGAGACTTTGGGGGGATTAGCTAATTTTTATCTCTATACAGAACAAGAAGAGCTTGCGGACAAGGTATACAAGCAACGAGCAAAGCTTGATTTAGAAAGTATATTAGGGGGGCCAAGTAATGCTTTATCTGTCCTTAACGAATTAATCTTAAACCACTATCTTAACAATGACTTTATTGAAGAAGTTCAGAGGCATACATCTGAACCTAAAAAGTTCATAAAGTCTCAAAAATTTGAGGAGCTCGTTAACACTCTTTCTGAAGCTTATAAAAATTTTAGTAAGCGCATATTTGAGAAGAGAAAACAATACAACAAAGAGCCTCTTCTATTAGAAGATAAGGTTCCAACTTCTACTTTAAAAGAAAGAATAAAAGAATTAGAAGTGAACTAGAAAAAAAAGTTTTCCTAACTACTTTTTTGACAATTCAGACCTAATAAATTTATTAAATTGTTTGTCTGTTACAGCTTTTAAGAGGATCTCATATTCAGGATTAGTTTTACGTATTCTACTTATCGTCTTCTTAAGTTCGTCTAGGTATTGCTTCTTGTCGACAAGACCTCGTTCATAAGCAATATTATTGGATATGACCTTATCTTTTATTTGGGTGTGTAGTTGTTTATTAATATTCAGCAAGTACATGATTAAGCATAGCATGAATAATACTTTAAACATGTTATGCTTCTGAAAGGCTAAAATAATACCATTTTCGTATAGTCTTTTTATTGAGTAGTACAGCTGGAAAGAGAGCGCTTTCAAGAAGCCTATTATTGCCAAGGCATAACACCCATACATAAAATAAATTGTGTAAAGATGAAGGGCAGTCTCTGTTATCGTCTTTGCAATAAGAAGCTGAAAGATTGCAACAGCGCTGAGTAGCATTAGAATATGCAGGAGTGAGATGGCTAACTCTGCAAAATAGGAATGCATCATTTCATAGTATTTAAATATTAAATCATAACAACGGTTATTCTTGATAATCATATTGTTTTCCTCTCTTTTATTATAAATTTCTGTAAATTACTCTTTAGTAATTCATTGATGTATTTCATTTTATTCCTTTTGTTATTTCATAAAGATGAGCAAATACTCATGCGCGCGGTTGATACGAAACTTATAGGGATAGCCGAGCGTTTGAAAATTATTATAGTCATGGCGACGATCCCAAATAATGAGGTCATCTAGTTTAAAGCCTATCGTGTTAAGTTGGGTATAAAGATCAGAGTGAAGAGGGTAAAGGCGATCCTTTATCCGAAGATCCATTACATTAATAATGCAATAAGACTTTGGCTTGAGAGCTATGTACACTTCCTTCAGTATAGCCATCAGTCGAGATAAGAACTCTTCATAGCTCTGGATATTACCAAGGTCATTTTGGTTCTCTCCATATCCTAAACGTCTTGCCCTCTTATAATTCGTTGAGTATTGGCGTCTCAAAATATTCCAGTAGGGTGGTGAAGTTATAACCATATCAATAGACTCAGGCTTTATGTAAGTGCTTAAGTTCATCGCATTTTCCTGAATAATAGAGCAGAGAGATCCATACCTCTCAACTCTTGCCTTGGCCTTGATGATAAATTCATCATATAATTCAAACCCAACACTTTGATGGTTCAACTTACCTGCCGTTGCTAGAGTTGTTCCGCACCCCATAAAGGGATCAAGGATGAGACAAGGCTTGCTCAAGAAAGAGAGGAGTAACTTTTCAACCAATGCTTCTGGAAATGAGGCAGGATGCTTAAAGGCTTTTTCTTCTTTCGTTTTACTAAGATTCGACCAGATTGAGATGGAGTTTTTCAGCCAATCTTTACCGCTTAGTAAATTAGCTCGCTGCTTCGGATCAATAAAGCGCTTAGGGATGTCTGATAGTGAGTTAGTCACAATCAAGTTTTCTATAGTCTGTTTATTACTAGGGGGAATTTCTGACATATTATCATTTCATTAAAATTGATGCTCTTTATCGTCCAAAAAGCGACTTAACCGTTCTTGATCTTTATTATTGAGTTTTGGCCAGATTTCTTTAAGCAAAAGGCCGTATTTATAAGTTTTAACAAGCTGACGTGTGGTTAAAGATTCCATCTTTGTAAGGTAGAAATAGCTCACAGAAAAAGCTGTCAGAATTGAAGCTGTAAGGGCAGTTGCGCCGATAAGCCAATTTCTTAAAGATAGTGCCTTTTGAGCCTTAAGAAGTGTTCCTTCAGTATTTTGAGAAGTGGTCAGTAAATTCTGGGCAGCTTCCTCGAATGTTCCCTTTATGCGCTCATTAATATTTTGGACGACTTCTTGTCCCATCTGATGAGATGCCTCTAGGATGTTGGCCTTAAGACTCTTTTGAACATGAGAGGTAATATCTTTGAATTCTTCATGTTGTACCATGAACATGCGGGCTCCTGCTTTAACCTCGTCTATGGTCTTCTGTAATTCTTTAATTTGAGCGCCCATCTCTTCTTTAAGAAGCGAGAGCTTATAGTAGTTTAATTCAAAAGGATCTTGCATTTCAGACATGGTCAGCTCCTCTGGCTAGGGAGAAATCAAATATTTCAATCTTACTTGAGGGTTGAGGCTGGTAGAGCATCTTAAGCTTAGTAATCGGATAATTGCCTGGGAGTTTGATATACGCTTCAAGGTCCCTTAAATTTTGGATCTCTGTGGGGATCACTATGGGCTTGGTATTGGTTTGCTGATTTAAGGAAACCCCATCTCTGATGGTATTCGCCCCATAGGAGAGATTTTCAATAATTTCTGTTTCATCCTTTTCGCCTAATACTTTTGAGATCCAGCTTGTCGTTTGTGGATCTGTGCTTCTAAAGAAGATAAAAGTATTAAAGAGGTCAAGGATGGCTTGTGAACCTGCATGACCATAAAGATCACTGATCTGCGGCATGCCTTGAATCCCTGCCATAATGCATCCCCCGTACTTCCTGAGTTCTGCCAGAGCTAAAGGAAGCGATGGTAAGTGCTGAAGGGCAGGAAGCTCGTCAATCATAAACCAAAGCCTTCTTTGTTGATCAGGCGATAAGGACATGACCGCATTAAAGGCAATCTCAAGCCAACAAGAAATTAAGGGCTTTAAGGTCTCTCGTTGATCTGGCCTTGCTGTAATAAAGAGCCAATTCTTCTGCTCTTCATTTTGAACCCATTGCCTTAAGGAAAAGTTTTTATTGTGGTCATTCAAATACTTTAAGCTCTTAATTTGGACTGCCAGGTTTGAGCGAACAGAAAGCGTCATCTTCTCGCCTTCTTTGCTCGTATAAGAAGCAGCTTCTGTCTCTTTAAAGAAGCACTCAAACTCATTAAGGTCAGTTGTGATTAATATCCTATGCAATTCATGAATACTGTAATTCTTAAGGCTAGCCAATTTTTGCATAGCGGTTGAAAAGAGGGAACGAGAAGCATTATCCCAAAAGCGGTCTGAGATATACTTTTGTAGTGGAATAAGACCTGAGGCAAGCATGTCATAATGGCTTACAAGAGTACAATCTGCCCAAGGGTTCCAATTCACTGAGCGGATATCAAAAGGATTTAGAATTAAGTCTCCTTGTTGGTAAAAGCGAGAAATATATTGGCCTGTCAGATCAACAACAATTGCTTTATTGGTTCTTTTTCTAACTTGAGGTAACAGAATATTAAAACAATTGGATTTTCCAGAGCCTGTTGTACCTGTGATAAGAATGTGGGAGGTTTCTTTATCTTTGATGAGAGGAAGCCGCCCAACTTTAAGATCTGAAGCTTCCCTTTTAAATTTAATCAGCCATTTAAGCTTAAAAGGGGTGAGTGCTTTATTTCCGCGATTGTGTTTCTTCTGCCTTTGCCGTGTCCCCATCACAAGCCAGGAAAGCAGTATCAGACTAAAAGAAATCAAGAAAGACTTGAAGCCATAAGGGATGTTTTTCTCTAAAACAGAGTTTACCTTTGCAACCATTTTTAAGACTTGAGGAAGACGATGAAGTGTTGTCTTATCCTCAATCACAAAAAGCAGAAAAGGATTCAATTCATGGCTATAATACTTAGCGTAGCTCTGCCAATATGGTTTTGGAACTTCATGGTAAGTTTTAGTGGCGTAGAAGATTATACCTATCAATAATGAGCATAACATTCCAAATTTCATCACTTGCCGTAGCATGGAAATGAAGTGGATGTTTGTTTGCCCACCGCGCGTTATATTATGGAATACATCCATTTACTTTTATTTTCCTTTCTTATTTGATATAATTGAAAAATAGGGAGTTAATTGATGGAAATTCGTTCGAGTTCTAATATTTTTATGCACCGCTTTGCGGTTGCATTTTTCGCAGCATTTTTTGCTTTCCCAAGTTTTGTAATATGGGGGCAAGCGATATTGGATCTCATTATCAATTATATTGTTCTTGCCATTTTCTTTGATCAGATTTCTCGCTTTATTAAGCCTGCTCCTATCGAAGAGGAAGAATTGCAAGAAATCCATAAAGTGACACAAGCACAGCTTGACCTTTATATTAAAAGCAAGAGGAACTACAGGCTCTTTGCAGCTGGGCTTGCAGTGATAATAGGTGGTATAGCTTCTCTGTTGGGCTACAATTTCAAATCTTTCTTTACTGTTACTTGTAGTGTGATATGGTGCTTCTATCCTTTGTATAGAACCATACTTCTTAAAATCCCATCTCCTAAATGGCCTAGAAGTTCTCAAATAAACAGTATTAATAATTTTGATCCACTCATGTATCCCCACGATAGGATGTATGACGGAAATAATCCTAGAAGCTCTCTTGCTTGGAATGCGGAACAATGCAGAAGGACTCAGGCTATGATTGAATCTTTTAATTCGATTACTTCTCATTCGAGGTCTCTCCACTAAGAGATTTGCGTACTTGTTCTAAATTCTTAACAATAATGTTTCTACTTTGCTCCTTCTTAACTTTTTGACCTAGATCATCTCCAAACAATAAAATATTGTTCTCGGTTTGAACTGCTTGTTGGTTGTTTGAGAGCTGATCAAACTCATTCTTAAGATGTGATATTTCCTGAACTATACCTGCTTCTTTATCTTGGTAAGATTTAAAGCCGCCTTCTTGGGCAGATGCATGAACTTCATTATAATGGTCAGAAAGAGACTCTGGTCTCTGAGTTGATTGAACATACTGGTGATATGCTCTGCTTACATCTTCAGGGGAACTTACCTGAATATTGTCAAAATAGTTATCGAGAGCAGCTTGCCTTTCTTCCAAGAACTTTTTTTGATATGCACGGTTCATAATAGGATCATTAAGTGCAATATGCTTGGCTTGATGAGACCCCATGGCTTCTGGAGTCCCCATATAACTCTGCTCACGAAGCCATTCTAAATACTCTTGGTTGAGGGTGTCTGAGATCGTCCATTGCTGTTGAGATGCTACTGTAGAAGACTCCGTAAAAGACTTGGAGCGCGCTAATGATGCACTTGCTTCAGTTCGATACTGCTCTGCTTTATCTAAAGAGGATGATATACCTTCAGCATAACGCATCCCAACATCATCATTGATGCTTGCACGCTGATCTTTTACTGCTTGCTTAACAGTATTAAAATCATCCCTCAAGTTTTCTTGTTGAACGTAGTTCTCTGCCTTCTGATAGTTTTCACTTCTTGTTGATCGGCTTGATATATCTCCTTTACCAAGTAAAGCAAGGCTAGCATTAATTCCCCCGCTCAATACACCATTCCTCTTACCTGCAAGGTTTAAACCAACTGAACCCGCAATCCCCAATGAAGCTTCTGCAAGAAGCTGAGATGCTTGTTCATATGTCATATTGTTATTTTTAGCAAAAGTATTTGTCTTATCATGAATACGAGCTAAGCTCTTACTCATGCTCGTGCTGGTAGAAGAAGAATAGCCTGTAGCTATATTTTTGTTCGTTGCTTGATGGCGCGCCAGATCAATCATGTCTCGATAAGCTTTGGCTTCTTGCTGGCTTGACGCCACCATGGAGTTATGCGCAGCAGTCTCTGAGCGGGCTGCTTGCCGCTGGAACATTGATTGCATACTTTCAGAGATATTCATGTTGCTGGCAAGGGATGAAATCTTTTCGTCCATGATCTGAGCCCCTTCTGCTGTTGTAATTTCTTGAATGCGCCCATCGCTTTGAGTAAAAGCGCCTGAATGCCAACTCCCTGAGAGCATATGTTGATTCATGCTTGTATTATTTGCTTGCACCGTCCCTAAAGAGACATTGCCTAAAGAGTAGTTACCTGAGGTGAGTTCATCGCCTGCTTTTGCAGCGACACTTTGAGAAACACCCCCTAAGTGAGTTGCGAGATTGTTGAAGGATGAAACACCCCCCTTAACAAGCCCAGCGGCTAAGAAAGGAATACTCATTGCTGCCCAGCCTGCCATGGCAGAGAGGTCCGCATGAAAATTTATAAGTCCTACAGAATTAGCAATGGTTATACCATGGCCATTTTCAAGAGCCGATAAAGAGAAGCTATGAGCTCTTCCATAAACCGTCACAATCATATTAAGCACTGCGTAAAGTGGTGCCCAACAGTGAATCCACACAACAAGACCAAGCCAGGTCTTAAAGATCTTCCATCCCCATGGCATTAAAACTAAGGGAAATACAATGAGAAACGCGACATAAATAATGGCTTCAAATAAGATCTTCATAACAGGCAAGGTGTCAGCTGCTATTTCTCCTAAAGCCTTATTATTATTTCTTTGCTGGAGATAAGCTTTGGCAATTGCAGGGTTTGAGGCATTCCCTAAGGAGACTGACTTATTCTCAATCCCCTCTAATACAGAATGAATCATAATTTGCTGCTTGATAAGCTCTTCAGCATTTTTGGCTGAGTCTGTGAGATAGCCAAATGAAAGGGGCAGGTATTTAAAGATCTCTGCCTTATAATTGATGGAGGATTTATTCCCGGCTCCAAAAAACCTTTTGCCAAAGAAATCAGCTGATTTGTCTATTTCTTTTCCAAAAAGAGTACTGAGCTTTTCGGCACCTACTTTACAAGTGACAATTTCACTCTTCTTCCCCACCTCTTGCCACAGGAAAGCTCTCACGGGGGAAGGATTACTGGTGACCAAAGTCCAAATGTCATCTGTATTTTTAAGGTCCTGAAAGGTATACTTGCGTCCCAGCATTGCATCATAGGCGACACATTGGGTCACAAACCCCCGCATGTTTTCAGCAACGTTTTCATCCACAATATGGAAGATTCGAGCATTCTTAATGAGATTACTTGCAAACACAGCGCCTGTTTTATGATATTTAATGTCATCAGGAAGAGAGAAAACTTGCTCAATCTTTTCTGTAATTTCTTGCCCAATTTGGCTGAAAAGACCTGCCACAAATCCAAGACCAAAAGGGACATGAGCAACCACATACTCTTTTCTCCCGACAAGTTTATCAATAATATGAACGGTGGTAGTTGGTGTTAAGATCACAAAGAGCATGATTATAAAGGGCATAAAGAAAGAGCGGATAATCTCCATTTGATCGCGCCAGAGGGTTTGAGTAAGAGCAATTAAAAGACCAGTGAGAGCTCCAATTCTTACAAAGGGATTAAAGAAGATTCCTTTGTGTCCCTCAGCACCACTAATGAGAGACGCAATGCCATTAAAGATGAGAGAGAAGATTTCACCACCGCCAAGGGTGTAAATTGTTGTTTCCATGACGCGCTATCTCTTTCCTTGGGTAATCATTGAGGCCGTACTGAAGAGCTGAGCTTCAAGAGCAGATGTTTTCTCAATAAGTGAAAGAATGGATTGAAGCTGCTGAACAACGCTTGATCTTCGCTGAACCACGCGCTCTCTCACCTTGTGGATACCATCCAAAAGCCTTTTAATATGGGAGTCATCGACTTGAACGGTTCTCAAGTCATCTAAATTGATAGTGACGATATCCAATACTTCCAACAGGTATTGGGACAAAAGATCATAAGCTATAAGGCGAGAATAATCCCGAATATCAATTGGAGATTTTCCTCTTTGATAAGCGGTTGTCACATTGAGGATTTTATAAATGGGAAGGCTGGTGGAGTTAAGAAAGGCAAGCTCTTCTTTCGTCAGCGGTTCATCCATATAGACTTTATTGACCATAGAGTCCAATAGACTATGAACCCTTGTTTCTAAGGGCTTAGAGACACTCACTTGGGCAGCATGAGGATTTAAGCATTTCTCCTTATCATCACACTTCCAAATCTTGGCTTGTCCCCCTTGAAGGAGAGCATTAATCAAGTCTCCATGATCAGCCAAAGAGGGAAGGACAGACACTGTAAGAGGAGCTTTATCGCTGCTTCCTGTTTTTCGAGCAATTAAGCTTCCAGAGAGTGTCATAAAGAACTCGGCCATCTCTTGATCTTTTATCAGAAAAGAATTTTTCTGGATGGCTTTCCAGGCGAGATTATACTCCCCCACAACCATATTTTTATAGGCAGCTAAATCTTCTTTATTCCCTGTTGCAGGAGGATTAGAAAGAAGTGAATCTCTTTGACCGCCTGCTCCACAACCCTGACGGGAAGCAGCCCAGTCAGAAAACACCCCAAGGTTACTGCCCATGGAAGAGCACAAATGTTTGCTTGACGCATCCCCCCTTGGCCATAATGCTCCTAAGGTGGTGGCTGTGACCTCGCAGGTGTTGATATTGGTTTGATTGATCTTCTGCGCTACGGCATTGAGTTCATTAATAATATTATAGATTTGAGAGGAGACGGTTTGCACCATGAGCATAAAGGCATAACTTGGCATGCTTGCTCCAATGGCTCTTAACGCACTTAAATATTCTTGAACCTTAATAAAGCTTAAGCCACCTAAATGAAGATCTATGCCCCCACATCCTGCCCGGTAAGAAGGTAAGTGAAGGGAGAGAGGTTGGATGTTTTTGGAGGAGTTCCGAATAAAAACACCCCCACCTGTGTAATATCCTGCGGCTTGATCTTGATAGACAGAAGCATTTGTTGAATTAGTAACAGATCCCATGCTCTTAAAGAAGTCTTCAAGATCTGAATTAATCCCTGCATAAGCTGGAATAAAGCTAATGAACGTAATAAAGAATAAAAAGAGTTTCTTCATGATTTACCTACTAAAGTCATAATGCGGGTTTCCATTTCATCTTCTGAGGAGACGCCGTAGCTGATGGGAAGCAGAGTTTGTGTTTTAGGGTTGACGGCAATCAAGGCAGGTACATGGGTGATCGAGAGTCTTTCTGCAATGCCATTATCAATAAGAGGCTTGGGATACTCTTTGAGCTTACCCCCATCAAGGCTGACCGCTTTTACAACCCAGCCATATTTAGCGGCAAGGCGCTTTACGATCGGTGCAAAGGTATGGCAATAAGGGCAATCCCCCTTAAAGAAGAAAAAGAAGCCGTAAGTATGAGAGAGATCCTTTAATTTGGCACGCTTTAGTTTATTTTCTTCATCAATATAAGTATGTCTTCCAATTTGGTTGATGGGGTAGGAAGACGTGAAATCAAGCTGGGGATTCAAGTAAATAGACTGCATCCATCTCTCTGCAAAGAGCTGACCCCTTTCCATCAAATCTTTTTGAAGCTTTTGATAAGCTTTCACATTCTCAATAGTTGGAAAGAAAATAGCAAGGTGAAGTCTTCTCTCTAGCTCGTGTCTGTAAAGCTTCAAGAGCTGAGTGGGCGTTAAGGACTTAACAGGTTGATGTTCAGATTGCTTTTTATCCTCTTCATTTTGCATTTCTGGAATCTTACGATCTTGATACCAATGCCAGCCTTCAGCGCGCCTTTTATAAAAAGAGTCTTCTGCAAGAAGAGACTTCATAACAATAAGCATAAATAATGAGAGAACAATAAGTAGACGCATCCTATAATTCCCTCTCTGGCTTCTTGCTTTTAGGAACTGAGAGTTCCTTCTGGATCAACTTAATTTGCGTGTCGATGTTTTGAAGGAGATTTGGTCTTTGGTTGACATAAGAAGAAAGGTCTTTTTCCTTATAGCGGCTCATGAGTTCTTGGTTGATTTCACTGAGATCAAGCTTGGAGAAATCAATTTGGGCAATTTCTTCTTTGGTGAGACCTCGACACGTTGGGTTTTTGGGTGATCCCCAACCAAGGCCTATTTGAGGACGCCCTTGTTCATGAATAATCCTTGAGAGTTTAGAATGGAAACAACAGTAAGAGAATTGCTTCTTAAGACAAATCCCTGTTATTTTTTCTTTTTCTTTACAAAAAGAACCAATATATACACACAAATTCTTGCTTTTGCGCTCGATCAGTCTTTCATCATTAGCATCACAATCTGCCAGCTTTAAAGAAACCCCCCAGCCTTTGCCCCCCTTACAGCAATCCCTAAAGTTCACAAGATTCTTTTTACAATGGTCATGATCACCCCCAAAGATTTCAGGCTTTTTGGCTCTTAAGTCTTCTTGGATTTTCCTAAACACTTCTAGTTTAGAGATCGCATCCAGCATCTCCGTGTTGGGAGCATAGCTGGGCGTGAAACAATTGCCTGTAATGCAATAAGGCGCTTTCCCGCCTTTTATCTTGGTGACTTTAAGCTTTCTAGAGGTCGGGCATTTAAAGGTTTGCTCGTACTTAATACAAGTCTTGTTAATGGTCTCCAGGCACTTTGAGCCAACTTGGATGCAGCCACGGGTTCTTAAAGACTCACAATTATTCTTGGCTTGGGGGAGACAAGAGTAGGTCTTTCGTCTTTGCCACCAGTCTCGCGTTACAGCCAGACCATTAATGACTCTTGTCTCAGGCCCTTGGGTGACTTCCATTGTTTCATAAGAACACACTTCCTTATCAGAGTTGGCCTCTAGGAACTGACATCCATCTTGGATGGTCTCCACCACATCCTTTTCAGTGGGGAGGGGCTGGTAAACAATATCAAAAGTGGCATAGTAATAATTAATCCAGAACCAACCTCCATTGCTGGTTGTGACACTAAGAACATTATTAGAAAAAGAGGTATACCATTGAGGATTGGTATGCTTCACACTGATGATGGTGCCCAAAGAGGAGGGAAATGGATTTTCAATCCGCGTCCATGCTGCATATCCACCCCCATTATTCATTGTAGAGCTATCGAGCTTTTGTCCTGTAATGATATTTCGCGAGAGGCCCCCTGACCAGCCATGAGAATAAACGGTCATCGTAAGAGAGTACGTTTGGGTAGGAGGTGTATTGACGATAACATTCCGATCTTCAAGGCAGCTTTGGGTATAAGGATCTCGAGCCTCTTCACATTTAACTTCTTCATAAATCTCTTCTTCTGCGTCTTCCACCACTTGATGAGGCTCGTCTGCCAAGATTTTCATGGGATCTTTAAGAAGGGCTTCGGACTCAACAATTAAAGGATCATGGAGAGGATCAATCTTAACGCTGGTATCTTTATGAGTGTGAAGCTTGTAAATGTGGCTTGCATGATCATCATGAAGGGCATGAGATTCAGCTTGCTTAAGGGTACTGTCATTAAGCTTTGAGGCAGCAACACCTTCTTTATATTCTGGAATATCATCCTTAAGCTTGATACTTTTAGGATTGAGAGATGTGCTCTGGCTTTCAGCTTTAAGTTTTTCAGCGTGTTCTGTTCCTTCCTTGGCCTTTTGATCCATCTCAGAAGCCCATAAGGAAGATACCACCATGAAAAGAAGCAAGAGTCCCTTCATGCCTTGCCCCCTTTGAGCTTCTCAAGCAAAAGAGCAACACTTTTGATCTCGCCTTCTTGAGCGACCTTCTCAAGAACAAATCGTAAACTGACATTGCCCGTAAGGCGGTCATAAATGGAGTGGTCGTCCTTAAGATCGCCTTCAAAGATGATAAAGGTAGGGACAGAAGTGATGTTATACTTCTCAAAGAGGGTTGGATCGAGAAGAATACCTTCTCCTAATTTTTGAAGAGTAATTGCAGTTTCTTTAAAGCTATTATTAATGAGGCCACGGATCACTAAAGCGCCCCCAACCTTTTTAATATCCCCTGACAATTGCTTTAAGGCGGATTGAGGCATAGAAAAGGAAGCAAAGGCCAGAACAGTTGGCGCTTTTTCGTCAGATGCACGCAACTTTTGAATTGGGCATGTTTTGGGATGCTCTTGGCTCATGGGGCAAAGCGCAAGAAGGTTGTTTGCCATAAAAAGGTTTAACACCAAACACATCCAAAATTTCAAAGTAAACAGCAATTTCTTTTTCTCCATATTAAGTAGCCAAAATCTTCACCACGGGTGGGGAACTCTCTGCCAGAGCTATAGGTCACTTCCGTGCGTCCTAAAGGGTAACAACCCTTGTGAGTTGCGGGGATGGGATAAGTCATTTGAGTTTTGTATTGAGACTTTTTAATGATGGGCATGGGGTACTTCCCACAAAAGCCCGCACGTCCCATATAGCCCCAGAGAAGGCCAAAGCGATGAAGGCGAGCTATAAACCGTTGTGTGGCAAGGAGTGAGGCTTGCACGCCGCCCACATGATGGGTGATCGTGCCCCCAAAAGGATAAAGACTTCCTTGGCACCCCCCACACCAGAAGAACGCATCCTTGGGAAATCCAGCCGATGCTGCCACACAATCGGCAGCACATGCGGCTTGCGCAATAGGATTGCCAAAAAAGACAGCTTCAGGGTTGGTGAGAAATCCCAGTTCATCATCATTCCACGTAGGATCAACTTCTGTGATCCACAATAGATCAAAAGAGGCTTTCTCAAGACAGACAAAATCAATCAAAAGTTCCAGCCACCAAATCACAGGATAGACATACCAGTGCACATTATAAAAACTATGCTTAAGACCGCCTAAAACACTTGGTTTAGTGGCATTGCCACCCCGGTGCGTCATGCCCGTGTTACCTATCTGGATGCCTCCCATATTCACCAGGCAATAAGGGGTTCTTGTGACATCAACAAGTCTCACTGGCTCCCAGAAAGAAATTGGAATTCCAACCCTTGGCACAGGTGTTGAGCAATAGCAGACAAAATCTCTGGGATTGGGGGTGTCTTCTCCACTTCTCATAAGGTTAATGCCGCCTAGAGTAATGGGGAAGATACACGACCAGCAGATATCGGTAATAGGATTCACAAACCGCCCATGGCAAGCAGCATGCCCCTCAAGAGTAAAAGCAGTCCAGCAGAAAAAGAAGAGGGCGAGCTTATGCATAAGCCTACTTGCCTTTCTCCTCAGAGGAAACTTTGCTCGCTTCTTGGGATTTAAGCTTCTTATTGAGCGCCTCAATATGTCTTAATTCAAAGCTTGATCTCAAGTCTTGAACAAGGAGGTGGATATGACACATGCCCACCATGAGGAGGAGTAATGCTGCGAAGAACTTAATCACCACCCAATCAAGCTTTGAGAACTTTGGGAACCTTAAGCCTGAAAAACGCGGATACTTAAGAGACTTGCTATAAAATTGATATTGACACTGCTTCATATTCTATCTTGTCCTTCTTTGGATGAATTAGTTTTTTCAGGGGTTGAATTATAAGAAAGTTCAGCCTGAGGGCCAAAAATCTGTTCTGTTGTTAAAGTGGTGTACACTTCTCCATAACCATATTTCTGGCCAAGGTGATGAATTCGCTCAAGCGCCTTGGCATCAGTGACGGCTTCAAGTTTTTGCAGCACCTCATAATCATGCAAGATTTGCCTCTCAAGTGAGGCTCGCTTTAAGATTGGGAAGGTAAGCAAGACAATACATACAAGAAAGACGATACCAACTTTAAGGAATGACTTATTCATGATTAGAACTCCGTGTTATGTTGATGTTTAATTCTTCTATTTTAAGGCGTGTGCCTTCTTGAAAGACACGGGCAGGAACTTGTTTGATGCCTAAGCGCCCCGTGAGTAACCCTAACTGATCAAAATAAAAGGGGCGATGATGTCTCTCTTCCAGCTTGAGAGGTTGGCCTTTAACCAGAATGATCTTTGAAGGGAAAGTACGAGAAAGCGCCCAAGTAACTTGAAGTTCATCCTCTCCATCAATAAAGAGTAATTCCTTGGTGAGAGGGATGATCTCTAGAGGATTAGCTTTATCGCCTTGTCTACCAAAGAGCCTTCCTTCATGATCTTTAAGGTCTTCAGATAAAGTAATGGTGGGATCATAGTAAAAAGAACGTGGAAGTTGAGTATGGTGGATATGGTGAAGCGACTCGGGATTAAGCGCTTTCTTCTTAGCATGCTCTGCAAGCTGCTTTTGATAAGCCTCAAGGGTGCCGATTTCTTGCATGTTGAGAAGGCGCCTCTTGATAACCTTAAGGAGGCTTTCTTCCTTGATAGGAAAGAGTTCTCCATGGCATCCTAGATCTTTAGCTGGAAGTGTAGATGCTAACATCAAAGGAAGACTAAAATAATTTATAAGCTTTGCCATAGATGTTCTCATTTGTTAAAAGACCCACCTCTGCATACCGAGAGTCAAAGCTACGCTCATGCTCACCTGCTACAAAGTAAGAACCTTCAGGGATGATGCCCTGGAATCCAGGGGTTAAAGTTCTTTGGTCACGACTTAAGATAAAAATAGGACCAATAAGCTCTTCATTCACAAAGGCTTGATGATTGATATGAAGAACAACATCACCAGGCAGTCCCTTCACTTGCTTAATAACAATCCCTGGCACCCAAGGATGAGTAAAGGCCACATAATCATTTTCTTTAAGTTGAAGGGGCATCCCATAGCTTTTAGTGACAAGAAAGTACTTACCCTCTAATGATTTACTGCCGTTAACGGCAAGAGTTGTACGTTCATGAATGCAATTGCCAAGGCCCAGAACAAGAATGAAGACCAGAATGCCATTGGCAATATTCAGATATTTTAAGGGAAGAAAACGGACAAATTGGGGATTCATGGTAAGTTCTCCAGTTTCTTCCGCACAATCTCTGTCCAGTCTTCCCCTTTTGAAAGTAGAGCTTCTTTAGAGACAATGAGTGCTCCTGTCTCAAGCGAGAGTTGGGTTGTAATATGGTGGATCTGGTGGTGAAGCTTCCTCATCTTCAAGGCAAGTTCAGCATCAGTTTGAGTGGCATTGCCTTTAAGCTCACTTAAGAGAAGGGATTGGAGATCAACGATCGCAATTCTTTGTTCTTTGGGATGAGGCATCACCTTGTACAAGAAGCCAAGCGCGATGAGGTGAGCTGCAAGCGTTGTTCCCATCATCGTGATCACTTTAAAAGGGACTGTTCTCATGACGTAACTCCAGCCACTTGTTTTACAGCATTCAACAAGCTCATGCCTTGCGCTTGGTATTGTTTGACGGCCGAATATTCTTCAGCCTTGGTGGAATAAAGGATTCGCGTGAAGGGATCCGTAATAAGCCTTCCCACAGCCGATCCTTGAGGCCCCACAATCATAATTTCTGCATATTTACCTTGTTGGGTGGTGACAGAGTTCAATAGCTCTTCAGCCCCTGGATCAAGCAATAGGCGCTCGCTCTTTTTCAATTGTGCAATCGATTCTTTCTTTTGGGAAAGAAGACACAACCAATCAGAGTTCTCAAAAGCCGCTTGGGCCGCAGGGGACGCATAAAAGTCATGAACGGATTGGGTTCCAAAGACGAGAGCACAGAAGAATTTCCGCGATTGCCGCACCCCTGCTTCAATGTAGTGTGCTTCTTCTTTTTGCTCTCCTTTCAGCACATCCCAAATTTCGTCCATTTTAATGAGGGTAGGAGTTTTACGATCGCCCCCCAGCATTTGGTTGAGGATTTGCATAAAGACGGTTTTAAAGACAACACTTTGGAGCTCTTTCCGCTCTTTAAGCTCACCCAATTCAATGACCACAAGATTGTGCTTAAAGTTGACATTGCACACCCCATTAAAGAACCGCCCATAAGCCCCTTGCGAGGTATAAGGAAAGAGCATGGTGCTCAAGTCCTTAGCCCGCACGTCGCTTTCGCCTTGAAGCCACTCGGCAATATCATCTATGGACGCCTGATTTCCATTTTTCTCCCAAGCAGCAAAGACAGCCTTGTCAATAAAGGCATTTTCAATATCGGTCGTGCCCCTTTTAGGTGCCACCATCACCGCCACAATCGGCCTCAACATCGCTAAAGCATCGGAGGTTTCCTCAGCACTTTGGGTGGGGATGGTTGAAAAGGGGTTAATGCAGAGGGGCGTGTCTGTTGTAAATTCAATAAATTGCCCGCCTAATAAATGACAGGTCTTTTCAAAGGATCTTCCGACATCGAGAACAAAGACACGCCCCCCAAGCCCTAAGATCGAGGTCAGCATTTCTTGCATAAAGAAAGACTTGCCACTGCCTGACCTGCCCACGACACAGACATTATAATTACCACTCGTGTTATCAAAAGGAGACCAATGAAAAATCTGTCCTCGTCTTCCGGAGAGCAACACGCCAGGAGAACGAGTGCCGCACCACTCGCCTTGAAGAGGCACGAGATTCGCGGATTCTGTTGAAAGAGTGGTTTTTGTCCTTCCATGATAGCTCAAGTCCTCATGAATGCCTTCACCCCAATTCATCGGCAAGCATCCTAAAAGGGATTGCAGATGAATAACCCTGTTCGCACGCAACTTCCACTTCTTGGTTTTGTAAACCGTATGAAGTGCTTGATCGGCTCTCTCCATTAAGTGTTGAGGACAAAAGAGGATGATCGTAAGGTTGGTTCTGACCAACCGCTCTCCTTCAGCGAGCCTTTCTCGCATATACGCAAACTCCATCGCTTCTTCTTGAAGCCTTGGAATCAGCTTAATGAGGGAAGGGGTGGCTTGCCGTTCTGAGTACGCAGCGCGTGCCCTAAGCCTTGTGGATGTGCTGTCTTGAGGTGGCACATACACCCCATAGTGGATCATAAAGGGGCAAGGAAGGCGCAAGTATTCCCTAAATTGATCCCCAATCAGCTCGCCCATGGCATGGAGTGACCATTCATCAGGCTCTGTTTCAACCGCATAAGTACGGACATAAGATTCATCTTGATTGACCACTATATGTTTGGGTTCAATCAAGAAGTGCTGGCCAGGAATCAGCATTTGCTTTGAAAGAGAGTCAAATTGATTCCACTTGCGGGTGTCTTGGGCTGTCTCTTGAGCTGAAGTAAACCACCCTGAGAGCGTTTGTATAAGATCATTTGCGTCCCACGTCTTGAGAGGTAAACCCAGATTTTGCAGCGCGGCAGAGAGCTGCTCTTTTAAAGAAAGCGTTTCTTGTTTTAAAAGAGGATTTAATAAGCTCCCCCGTTTCGAGTAAGCCATGATAAATCTATAATGACGAAAGCAGGTCGAGCCTGTACCTTCAAAGATAAGATTCCTTAAGTGATTAATGCGTTGCTCGGCAAGGTACTCAGTGATCTCTCCCTTGCCCTTTCTTGCTTGTTGCCAATTCTCTAAAAATCCATCGATATGAGAGTCCGCATACAAGAGGCACTGAAGGCAAGATTCTTCGGGTAAGAGATCTCTAAAGATCCCACTCACCATGGTTTGCATTTGCTCAGAACATCCCACCAAGGGGGGTGTTTCAAGGACAAAGCCAATGGATTGATGATTACTAAAAAGGCCAATGCCAGGATCATAGCTTTCATATGGCATGAAATCTGAAAGGCTGTAGGTCTTTAGGACCTCATTGAGCGCATCTAGGGATGGGGATGTAGGGTTTACCCCATAGTTAGTGCGTTCTCCAAAGAAGGTGGCAATCTTATGACCCAGGAGTTGAGGCAGATTTTGTAACATCATATCTCCCCTTTTTCATTTGTTCTAAAGGGCACAAATAGACTATGGGAGCCATGCCAAACCCCTTCATCATCTGAATAAGGGGCGATCCAGACATGAACACCTCTAGTCTTATTTAATGAGTCTTGCTGCTTCCCGACGGTGACTTCCTTTGAGGTTTCTTCAGAATTAGAAGAATTACGCTCTTCTTCAGCTCCGATCTTGCCTTGATCAATGAGATGATCAACTTCTGCGATGGATTTACACCCCACCCCAGGGGCTGCTTCACAGTCAAACCCTTCCTTGTAAGAAGTGCAGGCTGTAAGTAAAAGTAAGGTTATTATTGGAAGTATGTGTTTCATTGATTCTCTCCGATTTTAGGGAGCCAGCGGTGAATACTCTCACTGTTCTGGCTGTTGGTTTCTTTCAGGGCTTCGACTTGGATCTTGTCTCTTGATTGGGATAGAGCTTGGTCTCTAGCTTCAGCAATGACTTGTTTGACGGTGGTGTCGCCAAACTTGGTGCCTTCCGTGAAGACCATATTGACCTTGCGTCCTGCTTGAACCATGAGAACAGGTTGGAGTTGCTCAGCACGCTTAATGTAGTAATCAGCGTACTTCTCTAAAGCATTGCCAATGCCGCTATAAGCACCCGATTTAAGAAGCTGATCATCTGTGAGAGCATTCTTCTGCCCAAAGGGTGTGGTTGGGAAAACGCTACTTTGATTGCTGGCTTGCAAGAAATTACTAATCCCACTTGCAAAGCCGCCTAAAAGGCTATTCCGCATAAGATCTGTTGTTTTATCAACGACAACTCCTCTCACGCCTGCTCTGCCATCCTCACCAGCAATGTAGCCTGCGACTTGGGTTTCAGAGATCTCGCCTGTGAGGGGTTCTGTGCAGGTGAGCTTTTCAAGGCGCATGTAAACACGTTCAGACGAAAGATCCCCATGAGCAGAGGCCAACACATGGCAGTTCTTAAGATCACTCTTGAACTTCCGAGGGAGGGTTCCTGGATCAATGACACGCAACAGCACGGGCCGTGGATCATTGGGAGCACTTACAGAAGTGGAAGCATCAACGCCCCCTAAGAGAATGGCAGAGGCATAAGCGCCTGCTGGAATCGTGTCTTCTACCTTTTTTCTGTTTTGATAGGCTTCATAGCGAACATTCTTTTTTAGATTTAAGACTATTTTCTTAGAGGCTTGTCCATCAAGGTTTGTGTAATGAGATTGGTTTGTTTCCTCAATGGATTCTTGATTCTTTTGCTCCAGTTGCGTGCGAAGCTCACTGATTTGCTTTTGCATCTGCTGCAATGTATTCTCGTCTTGGGATGTCGTGTGTTTTGCATTTTCTGCCATCGTTTGATTAAGAAGTCCTTCAAGTGATGAAAGCTTGTCATTGAGCTTTTTGGATTCTTCTTCCATGCGCTGTGCCCAAATCTCACGGGGATCAAGGTGAGAGGTAGAGCCTGCAATTTTTGACTCTTGTGTCTTTGACTGCACTTGAGGTTCTTTAGAGCCTGTGACCACATCGAAGAGAAAAAGAAGAGCTAAGGCCAAAAGACTTCCAACACCTGCTAAAATGAGGAATTGCTTCTTTTTAAGGGCTTGAGGGGTTTGATGTTCACTCATGATCCACTCCTTGCTAAAATAAGAAGCACTTCAGTTTGTGCTAAAGGTTTAAGCACTCTTGTTGAGAAGGCGATTGCGAGAGGCTTAAATTTTGCAAACTGATGAGGGCTTAAAAGAAGCGTTGTGTCTCCTACATTTTTAAGTTGGCAAACTCGCCCGACAAACTGAGGAGAGTGGGTTTCTCTTATAGGTTGAAGAGTAAGCTCAGGTTCAATCTTCTCTGAAGGGCTTTTTTGAAGTGCAACAACCTTATAAGGTTCTTTTAAAACGCCAGTTGCGTAAGACTTTATGAACTCAAGAATTAACCCTTGATAGGTGTCTAGCGGAGAAGTTCTCTCCTGTAACCCTTGCGTCTTTGGCCTCAGTAAAATGGCTTCAGCTGGTCTTTTGGTGGGTTGAACCCTGAGATCATGGGTTAAACCCTTTTCTGTCGTGAGCGTGATAAGGAGCGAATGATCTTCAGTACCTGGGGTTGGGGTGATGAACACTTGCCCATTCATCTCGTCCAACTCAAAAGAAAGCCGACCATCAATACCAAAGAGCTGAGCAATGCGATCATTCTCAACCGATATTCGCGTGTGCTCTGTGCTTGAAACCATGATTTCGCTGGAGCCATGATCTTTAATGGGAAGGATTTGAACAGCACTCACTGAAGAAGTGAATATAGTTGCTGCTAGAAGTGGAAATTTACGCATGGTCTTGCTCCTTTCCTGTCAGAGGCTCAAAAGAAGTGATGAGCAATCGCCCATGAACAAAAGAAAAGGTGAGTCGATAGGTCTCTTCCCTCTGGAAGATGCACTTTTGGCTGACATAACCGACCATCTCGCCAGAGAGATCCACTTGTAAGTTTTTTTCTCGAACAACAACCTTTTTGGGATAAAAGGAGGTGCTGAGGCCACTTTTTTGATATCTCTCTTCTTCTTCTTGAAGCTGGTGCTTAAGCTTGCCAATGCCCCTCGCGTCTGCATAACGAAGCAAGAGTTCATGGAGATAAGAGGCACTTTGAGGTGTTTTGTTTAAGAGAATACTCCCAAAAAACAAAGCCATCTCTTCCAGATACTGAGAGGATACTTGGTTTCGCTCAACCCACATTGGCCCTGTGAGATGGGGTGGCACAAGCACTACTCTTTCACTCTGTGTACACAAAACAAAGGTCATGAGCAGGTTTGAGCCAAGAAGACCTGATGCTATGAAGGTTAGGTAATTCCTGTGCCTTAAAAGATCATGAAGTCTTAAATGCTGAAGCTTTTCTTTCATGACACCCACTCCCTAATATGAGAAGGCGGTGTTAAAGGGAGCTTCGCTTTATTGTGGGGCAAGTACCAATACATAAGATGTTTCAAGGCTCCTTGGCCTGCCATCTTGCGGAGTTTCCGCAGTGCCCAGCAAAAGGTCAGACCCACCAAAAGACCTGAGCCTTGATGGGACGTGCCAAGACCCACAAGAAGAGGGATCAGAAGCGCGGCAGCTTCATCCTTGGTGAAAATCAACCATCTGGCAGGAGAATCCAGATGATGAAGGAGCAAGTGCTTTCCACGTTCACGCATTGCATACTCCTTAAATCAAAAAAGTGTAACTGGTTTTAACCCAATCCACAAAGGCATGCGCTGTGACAGCAAGACCTAAGAAAAGACCTGCAACAGGCCAGTTTCCTTTAACGCCCGAAATGACAATACCCCCAATCCCCCCTGCAATAGTGGCAAGCCTAAAGCCGCCGCCTGTGAGGGTTTTTTCAATCTTCGCAAAGACATCCTTTAGAACCATGTCATTTTCAGCAGCCTGAAGGCTATGATGATAAAGAGCAGCACCAAGAAGGCTGAAATACTTCTTGAGTACTTTTGGGATATTTAAGAGGTCCCTTTTTTCTTTAAAATAGGGTATAAGTGTTGTGTACATCTATCTACTCCATTGTTGGTGTTGGTGTACCAGAGACCCGCGCGTGAGAGGTCGAAGTCTTTGCGCGGTCTCTGTTCTAGTCTATTGTTACTTCCTTTTCTAAGCGTTTAAGCTGGGCTTTCATAAAGCGAATCATTTTCTTTAAGTTCCTCATTTGAAATTGTTTTTGTGCCTCAGTGAGTGCAGCGTCCTGCTCAAGGCTGGTAGAGGGATCTGGTTTTACAAGTGTTAACTTCATTTTGTTCCTTTCGTGATTAATGTTCGTTGTATTCATTTTGTAATTCTTGAGTGTTGGGTGGCTTTAGTAGGGGCTCAGAACTGCCAAAAAAGGGGTTTCTGAGAGGGGGGAATATGCCCTTGTTGATATCCAAGGTGGGGGCAGTTAAATTCTGCATCTGAGGCTGAGTTGGAAGTAAAACTGCAGCGTTTTGCTCATTAATAGCAGGTTCTTGGCTAAAGTCCTCTTCACCCTTCCCCTTCCCAAGGATGGAGTCGTGTTGCGTTTCTTCTTGAGTCGCTTCAGGCTTGCTTTCCAGATTAGAGTCAGTATTCACAAGGACAAATCTAAGCTCATACCCTAACACTGATTCTAAAGCTTGTTGGATGGGGAAATTCATCAGATTTTTGCTCACATAATCCCGAATAAATTTGGAAGGGGCCCTAAGGGTCACGTGGTCTTTGTGGATCTCAAGAATGTCAAGGACAGAAATCCAACCCTTGAAGGTCAAAAACTCAACTTTCTTCGCGAGAATAAGTCCTGCTTGAATCCAGAGGGGGTGTTTGTTGGAAGTTGCAAACTCAAGCATAAATGCTTCTTGCGCTTCTTCAGAGTCACTTTCGGAAGTGTTTAAGTTCATCCGATCACCAATGCCGTAAGCATTGCCTTCAAAAATCTTGATCGCATGATCTTTGGTGATTACCCAATCCAATGTTGCTTTAAAATCTGAGGATTGGGCTTCTCCCATCAAAAACTTGGATTTTGTGATGTTTATACAGACCCTCTCCCAGTTCTCAAGATTCCCTTTGAGCTGAGTGTTTAAGACTTGCTTGAGTTGGCTCATTCTCTCAGGATGAGGCAAAAGCTCTTGGCCTTGAAGAACATGCTTTGAGAACATCTCAATCATTTTTAATCCAATCTCTTCTCTCTCTTCCTCGTGTGTCTCATGAGAGATGTTGCTTGCGGAATTAGGGAGAGAGATTAGAGAGAGGGTTTTATGAGTAATCTCTGTATGTAATCTCTGTTCCTTATAATGATCGTGTCGTTTTGTTACGTTCGATCGTGTCATTTTGCTACGATCGATTGTTACAAATTGCTGTTCGATCGTGTCATTTTGACCCAATCGATTATTACATGGTTTAACCCCCTTTAATTCTTGATAGTTGATGGTGTACCATTTGCGATGATCAAGCCTTTGCTCATGCAGTTTGCAACTTATGATAAGCTTCCGTTTTTCAAGGGAATAAATGGTTCTTTTAATGGTTTCTTTTGACCAGAAAGGGAACTGTTGGTGCCAGTCCTCATAAGAATTATAGACCCAATGGCGGTTGTTAATAAAATTCTTATTATGGCAAGATGTAAGCCAATAGTGCATTTGCTGCAGTATAATAGCTTCATTTAGTCCCACCTTTGTCGCTAATGTTGGGAGCAATTGAAGAGGCGTTTCTTCCATAAGAAGGCGGCTTTTTGATAAGGATGGCGTTTTTAAGGAATGTTCTAGATTAAGACTCATAAAAGTATTCCTTGTAGCCATGAGATGCAGGACAGCTGTTATCTTCGATTGTGTCAATTTGCCTTGGGCATATTGTTATCATCGATCGTGTCATTTTGTTACGGTCGATTGTTTCAAATTGCTGTTCGATTGTGTCATTTTGACCCAATCGATTATTACATGCTTTAATGTTCTCTAATGCCTCGTAGTTGATTGTGTATCTAAAGCATTGATTGGGTGTGTTTTGGTTAATCTTGGCGTCAATGATAAGGTTCTGTCTCTTTAAAGAGATAATAGTACGTCTTATGGTATCGATTGACCAAAATGGGAACTGCTTTTTCCACTGTTCAGAAGTGTTGTAAAACCCATAGCTACCAGTAGATTTATCCTTGTTAAGATGAAGCCAATAATGCATTTTCTGCAACACAATGGCTTCATTTAAGCCGATTTTTCTTGCTAATGTTGGGAATATTTGTAAAGGCGCCTCATTAATAAGAAGTCTTGTTTGCATAAGAAAGTGCCCGTCTAATTTGATTCATCAGCAAAAGTCTGAGACGTATGTTGTCGGAGGCTGCGCTTTTCAAACTCTTCAACATCACACAAGCGATATAAAACATTGCGCCCAATTTTAAGATACTTAGGCCCTCGACCATTCCAGCGCCATTGCCCTAGCGTATCAGGCTCAAGGTTCCATCTTTGTGCTAAAGCTGAGGGGGTTAAGAATTGAGTTTCCATGGGTTTTTTTCTCCTTTTAATTGTAGTTTTTAAGCAGAATAAACATGGCAAGCATTAATGTCAATATACATGTAAAATTGCAAAATATGTGCAAATTTGCAATTTCATGTTGATTGGTAGATAGGTATATGTCTATATAGATGATGAATGATCAGTATAGAATTAAAACAGCATAGGATCAGGAACCAAAATGAGCACAAGGCAACCAGATAAAAATGCGGCAGCGAGGTTGAGGCAAGTGAGAAACCTTACAAATCTTGCGCGTACTGTCTTTGCGAGCAAATATAAGCTAAGTACCAATTCCCTATCAGCCTGGGAGAATGGGACATCATCATTTTCAGAAGAAGTCGCAAAAAATCTTGCAGATATATTTAGAAAAGAAGGTATTAAAGTAAGTTCACACTGGATTATGACAGGAGACGGACCTAAGCCTAAAGCTTTAGCCTCAAGATTAATACAAGGCACTGGTTCCCTGGACATGGCAATCAGCGATGAAGAAGAACTTTTTTGGCGAGCAACATCTTCCTTCAAGGAATTTTATAAAGATTGTTTAGTGCTTATCATGCATGATGATACCGCGCTTCCTTTTTATAGGCCAGGTGATCATATAGGTGGTAAGGTTATAACAGAAGATAAAATTCTTTTCATTGAAGATGAGCCACTTATTGTTGAATTGGAAAATGGAACAATTATGTTACGTTATATCAAGCCAACTTCAAAAACTGGCTTTTACGACTTAAGAGCTATAAACCAAGACACGATAATAATTCCCATCATAAAGAATATGAGAATTAAACGTGCAGCTAGAATTAATTGGGTATTTAGGCGCTAAAATAGGCTCAATCAGCAACAGGCCTTTCTTAAAAAGGCTGGACTTTCGCCCAGCTTCTTTAATTCATGCCACAAGAGTATTTATATGTTCTAATACCTCATGCGCTTCTGCTTGCAAGCATTGAATAAACATAAGAACATGGTTTTTGATTTCTTCCTGACGCTCAGGCGTTAAATAAGATTCAACCTCAAAAAATCTTTTAGAAACCTGAGATTTTTGGCTAAGAAATTCTAATTTCTTTTGTTTTCTAAAAGGCTCTAAAGCTTCCTTTGAAACCAAATTTAGGGTTTCAATCTGTTCCCATTCTGATTGTATGTAAGCAGAGATGTCACTAATGACATCAACTGAGACTTCTGGATATTCTAGTATTCCAAGGCAAGCGGCGTAAGATAACAAGTCTGTCTTTGCAATCCATCTTAGGTAATTAATGATGCCTAAAGTGCAAGGGGTAGGGATTAGCCGCTTGAGTTGCTCTTTGTGATAACCTAATTCCATCAGTCCTTTTAAGAGCATATTGCTATACCAATAACTCTCCGAGAGAGTGCTACACAATTGGTCTTTTAAATTAACATTGGTTGTTTGGGAGATAGCTGTACTTAAATGATCAGGAAATGCCGCTGCAAAGTGATAGAGAGCAAAGAGATTTTGGATCAATATATTCTTGAGGTTTTCCTCGTTATTCGTATTGATAGGTTTTACTTTCTCAATTCTTCTCGTACGTTCAATACTCATAAGATGAGCATAAAAGGAAGATGCAGGGACAAGACTTTTACTACATAGAACTAAAAAACCTATCTCGTAAAGCGGTTGCAAAGCATACATAACTTCTGTCTCAGAAGTCTCATAAATGTTTGCAATCTCTTTGACAGTATAATCTCCATTTAAGTAAGGCATTAGCTCTCGAAGCACTAACCTGACCGAAGGATCAAATTCTATTGTAGAGTTTAAGTTTTTAAATCCCTGGATTGGAGGATGGAAACCCTCTAGTGATCTTTGTTCGTAAATAAGAACAATACTAGGGTTTATGTTTAGCCGAATATCTTCATTTAAAGTTCCTATCAACTTAGAAGAAGTAATGATTTTGGTCTCTTTGATATAGCTTTCAGTACTCTCAGGATGATGAGAAGTAATTAACGACTTGAATAGTTCAAGTGAAGAAGATTCATGAATGGTTATACTTTTATTATTCTTAAAGTAACTTGCCAAAGAAAATTGTTGTTGATGTGTTTTTTCATTTTCTTCCATTTGATTTCTCCCTAGTAATTTTGAAATTATTCCTTGCGTATTTAATTATTAAGTAGAGCAGCTTAAATAGAGGTTAGATTGTATATCTGATTTAAAAGCTCCCATTCATGCGCTGCAGCCTCTGAAAAAACTTGCTTTATTGTTAACTTTTGTTCTTTAGGAATAGTGCGGAACTGAGTATCAAGAGAATTAATGATTCCTATTATGGGTTCTCTTGCATCATGGTAAAAGCAAGATTTAATGTACCTCTTATAAGGGTGTTTAAACAGGTTCAGCTCTACAAGCTTCTGGCGTAATTGAGCTTTGAACCAGAACCGAGGTAATATTGCTGTGAGAAATAGAGTCTTGTCCTCTAATGTGCTTAAAAAGTTTATATATTCTTTGCAAACGGGGAGAAGCTCATACGAGGAGATCTTAAATTTACCTAATTGGTTGCTAAGATCATCAGCTTCAATAAGAGAGTAGTTTGCAATTTTTAGAAATAAAGGCTTTATATAGGTTGCATGCTTAAACCTGCATATGGATATTAATTGTTGTGAGATTTCATACCATAACCATGCTTGCTGTCTGATAAAGAGCTTGAATTGCTCTTCTTTAAGTGTTCCATTTATTAATTTTTCAATTAAAGCATGATTGAGAATATCCTTATCTAAACAAAAGCAAGAGCTCTCAAGAACATCAATAAAAGTCGATCTTGAGTATCTTGTCATAGAAACGCTATACATTTTCCATCCTTTTCTAGTATTCATTCTTCTAGTTGTCGTGTATGATTACACTGCTTGCAGACTTATAAATCTGTCCCTTATAAAATGAGTATTAGGTTTATAAGTACGTGTAGCCATCCTTGTTTATATGCAGTGTAAATTTACACTGTAATATTGTCAAGATGCATTATGTTGTTTATTTTTGTTTTTAGATATTATTGGAATTGCACATTATGAGTGGGTTACTTGTTAATAAGCTCAAAAAGAAAATAGAAGAGAAGAATTACTCGGTAGCGGAATTGGAAAGAGTCGCTGGGTTAAAAGGACATGCGATAAGAAACATTCTTCTTGGAAAATCAAAGAAACCAAATATAGAAATCCTACAACGTGCTGCAAGTGTGTTAGGATGTTCAATTGTTGAGTTTCTAGATGAAAAAGAACTTGGGCAAGTAAATCTGGTGCCTCAGGGGCGTCCAGCACCTGTCAAGAAAGAAACAATTCTTATAAAGAATGTTTCTTTATATGAACAAGCAGTAAAGCTTGTATTTAATATTTATCAGGAAAAGGATTATATACCTTCTACTGAACAAGCATCCTATGTCATCAATGAAATTTATGCTTTTGCAGAGAAAAATCAAGCAAACAAGCCAGATAAAGCATTTGCAGAGTGGCTAATCAGCAATTGTATTTCTTCCTAGTTACCATGGAACGCGCAGCCCATTTTTATCTAAGAAAAGAATGATATCTTTTGTTCTTGGGTGGTTCAACCCAAAGTGATCAATATGAAGAAGTAAGTATTTACGCGTTAAATCAATTCTTCTTTTCTGTGCACTTATCATTGCCAGTCTAGAATATAAACGACTGATATCATCAAATTCTTTAACAGACGTAATTTTATCATAAATACGCTCTGCAATTCTGTACTCTCTCCATGCTTTGGAAAAGTCTTTCTTGCTCTCATATATTTCCCCTAAAACAAGATGTGCCCATCCTTGGCGGCAAATTTTGTCCGAACCATTTACAAGCTTATTAAAATTCTCAATAGCTTGAGTGACATGCTTTAATCCTTTATCTAAATCATTTTTTAAAAGGTAATTCGTTGCCATAATAATTTTCAGGCGGACGGCCTTATAGTCATAATCAGTATTGCGAATTTTCATGAGTTCATCAAAGCAAAGTGTGGCTAGTTTCAAGGACTCTTCAACCTTTCCTAACCTTGATAAAATTTCTGCTTTACAGATTTTTACATAAGGATAGAGTGCTTCGGGCAAATTATTGTCGTGAATAACCTTAAGCGAACGATCGACTAAAGAGAGCGCTTGTTCATTTTGTCCCTTAAACATAAGCGTGTTTGCAAGAGCACAATAGTAAATGCAATGATATAATGGATTATTTATTTCATTTAGAAGTGGTTCTGCCTTTTTAAGAGCGTCTAAGCAGTCTGTAATTTTCCCCTGTATGTTATAGTAGTCTGGAAGGTTATTAATGAGAGCAAAAAGCTGCTCTGCTTTTGAACTTTTATGGGCCTCTTTTTCTAAGAGCGCAATGCCCTTAAGTGTCAAATCGATAGCTTTGTTGACATCTGTGAGTAACGTTACGTTACCAAGGGTATTATATAATCTGCCTTTTGCAAAGTTATTGACCTTCTTGCCTTTTTTGATTGTTGTTTCCGCTTCATAAGCCCATTTATCACCAAATTCAAAATCAGCAAGTGAGAAAACAGCGACACGAGCTAAATCAATTTTAAGTTCAAGAGAGTTTTGAATATTAGTTTGGTTTGTATCAATATCATCAATAAGGCATTTCATATGCTCATAGTAATCACTCCGATCGGAAACAAACTTTTCTAACTCATGAGGCCCCCCTGAAAAGCGAGAGCGAAAATATTTAACCCATAATGCCTGGATTTCATTCTTTGTACCCTTTGAAAGACTCTCTTTAAGGGCAACCTGAATTAAGGGATGCATCTGATAAATACTTGCCTCATTATTATTCCCTTTTTTTGTATCAACCATAAGATAAAATGAATTCACTAGATCATAAATAAGCTCATGCAGGAGATCTTTATTGATGCCAAGCAATTCAACACAATCTTTTATGATGTCCTCTTCAATATGGTTTGGATGGAGGAAGGCTAGAAATGTTAATACTTTATAAGCATTGAGATTTTTCTTCTTTAATTCTTCAAATGTTAAAGCGAGGGTGGCAAAAACCGTTTCTTTATAATTCATGCTTTCTTCATCGGTATCTTTGTTGACTTTTTGGTGAAGACTCTCAAGATAGCTTCTTTTCTTCTCAAAAAGCTTTTGGTATTCATCAGGCGTCATTGAAGGGAGGGCTCGGATAAGGACACCAGCTTGTGTTAAGGCTAAAGGATAATCTCCAAGTAAGGATGAAATTTTATCGAGCTTATCTTTAGGCCACTCAATAAATTTTTCTAAAATTCTAATAGAATCTTGTCGATTAAGCTTTTCGATGTGCACTTTTCTACACTCCACATTTAGGCTTCTTGATGTCATAAGAATAAACTTATCCTTCTTATCTTTAAATGTCGTCAATATACTTTTAATCTCTTGAGATTTATCACCATCTTCTAGAATGATTAAGATTTTCTTTGAACTCTCTGGAATCCAGGATTTTAGGATTTGAAGGGACGTATCCAATGTAAGGTAATTCTCAGGGATTTTCTCAAGAGGGGTTGCACATCTCTGATTCCAGGAACGCCCAAAATCAACAAGCTGTGCACGAATATCGCCTGTACACTCTAGCTTTAATATAATGTTGTACTTGTTCTTCCATGAGAATTCTTGAGCGAGTGCGCTCTTCCCAATTCCAGGCAGGCCTACAAGAGCAGCAACATTTTGTGTCTTAAAAATACTTGATATTTTACTGAGTTCTTCTTTACGTCCCTGAAAGAAGGCATTTTTTGTTGGTACGTGATATATAAACTCTGTGCCATAACTTGTCTGGGATGTAAGAGAGATAAATATTAAGAAAATAAAGAGGGGAAGCTGCATAAAAGTTATTTGCCTCGAAATTGTATGACATTGGCAGGCATAGCCTTTTCTAGAGGAAATGCTTTAAGTGGGATTTCAATAATTGTACTGTTTCTTGGAGGCGCAAATTCATTCTTAACTTTGATATTAATGTTGGCTCCTTCTGCTAACTTTAACACCCTATCATTTTCGAGAGAGAACAAATCTCCTCTTTTATTAGAGAAATCATGCGTAAAAGTTTTAATCTCATGTATATAACCTTGGTCAATGATATCAACTACAAGAATATCGTTATTAATTCGCATAAGAATATTAATAAAGCTAGCATGAGGAGAGCGTTTAATAATATTTTTTAAAACATTGATAAATAAAAGCTCAATAATGAGCGGATCGTGGTTAATGATCCCAGGCATACTGTGTTGAAAGCTAATCTTAACCTCTTTGTTGTAAATGTCAGGGAATAAAAAGAGGATGCTCTTGTGTAAAATTTCTGACACATCAATATCTTCAAATTTAGTTGGATATAAAATACCTTCTTCCAAGGCATCTGATGGTTTTTCAACAGTAAGGTTAAGCTCTTCAAGGCCTTGAAGAGTTAGGATGTCAGTATTTAAACTGCCTTCAATATACCTAGATATGACATAATGAGAAGCAATGAGAATTTTAATATCTTCTTGTTGTCTGAGAAAAACTTCTTTGAGGATTTTTTCTCGCTCTTTAATGGATTCTGCATATTGTATTTCAGTGCTTGTTTTATGCTTCAGCTTTGAGATTTTAATAAGAAATACAAATTTGAACATTAAATGTGAAGAAATTATTAGTAAAAACAGCATAAGCAATGCTGCCCATAATGTTGTTCTTTGTTTAATATATATTTTATAGGCGTTTTCTTCTTGGAGCTTCGCAAACAGGGCTAATGGAGTCTCAGGAATAACAACATAATGATCGTAAATGTTCCCAAAGATAGTAATTGAATTAGGCAAAGAACCATATGTTTTGTCTAGCTTGTCGGGTTGTAAAAACGGATAAATATTTGAGCTTAATACGATATTGATGTGATCAGGCTTATGCCCTGAATCTATCATTCCTTTTGCTTCACAGGATAAGATAAGAATACCATCTAATTGTTTAGAAGATGCATGCTTAATACGGCGTATATAATATAATGCATCATCCCACAGATAAAATTCTCCTCGAGGAGAGACCGTTGAAAATTTCTGTAATAGTTCTCTGGGAAAATCTGTTAAATCTGATATTCCATACGGGCTGATAAAAAAGCGTTTATCTCTTTCAAGAATGTAGTGTGAAGCAATAAATGGAAATATTCTTGAGTGTTTGGAAGTATTGAATACTGGTGTACCAAGAACTTGCACAATTTTATTTATAGAATTTGCATGGTTAATTCGTGTCTCTATAATGTTAGCTTCCTCTTTAATATTATTAATGCGAGTTTGGAGTAATTCTTGAAGCCCCTTGATGGCTCGTTCGTTGTGATGTTTTCTTGATTCTACAAAAGAAACATAGTCCCCAAACACACCTATTAAGCAAATAATGGAGAAGAAAGCTGTTAAAGGAAGGAAGGATTTTATATATACTTGTCTATATTTGTGAGATTCTGAAGTGTCCATAGTCTTTACGTCTTAAGAATAGGAGTTTTTATATTTTAAGATAGCCGTCATCGTAGCTGTGAGATATTCCGTAGACAAGTCAACCCTACCTTAAATATTATTTATAGCTTTAAGAATTTTAGTTGAATAGTTTTAGTCTGGCAATGCTAGGTTATCTAGTGGTTTTAAAGGCTGTGATTATAAGCACTCTTCGATAGAAAATTTTTGCTTACTTTATTTCAAATTTGCTCCCCATATGCTCCCCCATCAAAAGTCTAATGTGGGCAGCGCTTTTATAAGTCATTGATTTTCTTGGTGGGCATTATAGGATTCGAATCTATGCCCCCTGATTAAAAGTCTCATTCAAAAGCTTCTCATAAAAAGGATGCTTAAAAACAGCTTTATGAAGATATTGAAGGGGGTGTTCTACAATTTTCAAGAAAGGAGAGTCAATGCTTTCTAAGCTTGAAGCGCTATTCATTGCACGCTCCTTTTAGTGAACCAAGGGCATCATATAAGATAAAGAGTGGCTTTTTCTTAAAATTAATTATAATTTGGTTATGCATCATTAGCCCCCTAATGATGCATTTTGTCTATAAGCCTGCACTCGAGTTTAACCGCCTGAGTGCAGGCCTTATTTTTAAGCGTTGTTTCTTCTCGATTAGTTTTATTCGTCGCTCGAGGTGCCACGCCGCCTTTAGCAAATCTTTAACTTCGTCATCCTTGTGTCAAATTTCTTAAAAGTTTGTTCATCTATTGAATCTTTTATCTCTTTATGAGAAATATAAAAGATAGAAGGGAGAGAAGCTTTTGGCTACAACTGCATAAGTGGACCAAAATATTCCTATGGCCTACTTTGAGAAGATTTGCCTATATTTGGCATCAAATATTAACTTACCTTAATCGCAATAAAGTTAGAGAAACATTGCATACGATTAAGGTGAGATCACAAATAAATGCAATATTTTTATATCTTAAGTTTAAAACACGAGTATGCTTAAAGTAATTTATAAATAAATTATTGAGAATTAACTTTAATTTATAATCTTATATCCTAAGCAGTTATATTTTGGACAATATTGAAATAAAAACTGTTTATCCAACAATGCTTGTATGTTAGATTAACGGCGATATTAAAGGGGAGTATCTAAAGGATGCAGTATTTTAGGCTTGTAAAAATTCTTGTTGCTTTAAACATTTTTGTCCAAATAACCCATGCTTCTAGTTCTTATATCATTGAAGAAGAGCCTAAACAAGTTCGTAATCTCTCCTTATCAAGGGGAGCTAAACCATCATCTTGGAGCTTATTTAATTTATGGCAATCACTTCAGCAAGCCGTATCATCTAAATTATTACCTTATATCTCTCATCCTGAAAAACCCACTCCTTCAAGGATAATTGATGCTTCATGGTGGAAAGCACCTTCCTCTGAAGAAGAAGAATTTGCTCACCAATGGCATAAGATTGTAACCTATATTGTTAAAGAGAATTTAAAGCATGCTCAACTTCTTGCTTTCAGAGTTCAAGAGCGAGAACACGATTATAAGTCCACTGTGGGCAAGAACTTATCACGTCACAAAAAATTGTCCCAACTCCTAGGGAAAGAAGCCCGAAGAATTGCAACTTTTGATGCAATTCTTGTTAAAGAATCTAAGAAAATATCTCTTCCTCAATACCTAGGTTTTTTGGCTTCTTTTAATATAGAAGAAAAAAATCTTCCTTTATTAAGAGAGGTTCTTAAAGAATTTTACGCAAAGGTTGAGCTTACTTCTTTAGGAAATGATTTTTATGATAGTGATCTTTTCCAAAAGGGTTTTTATTTAGCTGATTGCTTATGGCAAATTGGTACTCTTGAAAGACATCCAGGAAATTTACCAAAACTAAAAAATATTGTCCGTACTTCTTATAAATCTATTGAAAAGGGTGATTTGGATGATGTCTCTGATAAGCTTGAGTCTTTAGGGATTGTCTCTCACTCCGCGAGAACTTACGGGATGTCTCGTCTCTTTTCAGGAGGCTCTCTTTTATTCCTCATATTATCCAGCAGTATGATCAATGTTGCTTCAGCGTTACCGTTACGTTCAGCAGCATTAGGTATTGCTTGTGACGATAATTATAAACAGTGTGCGAGTGGTTATACGCTTTTTGATTTTTATAATACGACACTTGAAGTCAACTCTATTCTCTCCAACAGCTATTTTATTAATACAATTCAACAAACTCTTCTGGAGCCCGATCGCTTAACTGCCCTTAATACAACTCTTAACAACATTTATAACTTAATGAATACGACTGAATGGTATTCTGAAATTACTACTTTCTCTGCGAATTCAGTTCCTACAGGCAATGCCACCCGTGAAATTTATAGTCTTCCAGCACCCTTTTCTGCATCCCACTATCACTCAATTAATGATACAGCTTATCAACAATTTTTTTATAGAATTTATGATATTTATCAGCCTATAAATAATACCCAAATTGCCACATATACAGGCACATCAGGTAAGTATTATTTCTTAGATCAATTTCCTAATACGGAAGTGTGGTTTTTCCCTGTTATGATTAATCAAACCTTTGGTGTAGGTACTGCAATTATGAGACCTTCTCAAGGAAACCCTTCTATTCTCTGGCAACGTGTTATAACGAGAGACAATGCTGTTAATAACGCTGCCAGTGCATCAATCTCCGGAACAAAGGTTAATATCAATAAACCCGCACGAGCTACTTTAGAAGATGGTAATAATTTTGATAATATGACTTTACTCTATAGGGGGAATGTCGGGCAACCTTATTGCCAAGGGGGGCAAACCATAGAAGATTATTTAGCGTCTCAGCCTTCTTATATAACCTCTCTTTCAAATAAGTTGATATCTTGCATGCCAGTGACAGGGCTTGATCCTTTGGCTTGTTTTAGAGTAGCTAGCGATTATTCGTACCCTTATGTAAGACTTTCGACCTTTTTTATGGAAAACACATTAGGAAACCTTACTTATCATCGTCGAATTGTTGATGGACCACGTTATAGGGATTGTAGCTACCAAGCATTAGATTCTCAAGCAACTCAAGAAACATGTCATACTTATGTATGGTCTCCAAAATACAATAATATCAGTACAACTTCTCAAGTTCTTCCACAAAATATGAGCTCTCTTTATGGCTCCCTTAAGCTAGGAGAACTGCATAAAGTAGCAGAAATATTCTTTCCTGATACCTCTGTTGAGGGTATTATTTTAGAGACCCTACAAAATTCAAGTGGAGTTTTTGGACCAAATTACTACGCTTATTGTGGTTCACCAACTTCGACCCCTTCTCCCACACCAGGGGGTAGTGGTTCTTCATCCTCAGATTCCGCAGCCATAGGCGCTGCTATTGGGGGCTCTGTTGGCGGTGTTGCAGCCCTTGCTTGCCTTACAACAGGGGTGGTGATTGCTGGCGTGAAATACCACAAGCATAATAAGAAAAAAGTTTTTGACGAAGAAGAGGATGATATCGAGATGGATAACCGTTCATCCCATATTATTTCTCAAGAGGCCTTCAATGCTAAAGGAGAAGGCTTAGAGGATGCAAGGCTCAGAGTAAAAGGGGCAATGCATGGGGTAAGGTATGGCCTTTATTTTACGGTCGATAGGCATGAAGCAAGAGAAATTAAAGCTCAAACAGGCCTCAAGATTACAGTCCCAAAAGAGGAAGAAGAAATTCCTTTCCATTTAGGAGCTGGGAACTTTGGGCGTGTCATTATTGCTAAAGAAGAAGACACAGGCCAATTTAGAGCCATGAAGATTGTAGCAGGCACAAAGAATGTGAAAGCCTCTCTTCGTGAAGGAAAATTGCAAGCTCGGTTAGGTCAAAAAGAGGGGGTTTTGCCTTTGCTTGAATACCTGCACTTTGCTCCCACAGGGAAGAATAAAAAACAAATGAAACAGCTTTTGGTTGCAACTTTTGGAGCTCCAACCATCCAAGGCGAGGACATGACGACTCAAGATTTATTGTTGCAAGTCACCCCCTTAGCAGCTTTTGGCAATGGCGAAACATTTCAAAAGAATCTTGCAGGAATCTCAAATAAAAAACTTAAAGATCAACTGTTAACACACTTTGCGCTTTCTCTTTTAACAGGCCTCAAAAACATGCATGATGATGGCGTTTCTCACCTTGATATCAAACCAAGCAATGTTTTGGTGCATACAGATGGGACTGTCTATGTCAGCGATTTTGGATGTGCTTTACAAAAAGACAATCTTAGAGGTGGGCTTGGTGATTTTAGATACTTCTCACCTGAACGGATTGGTCATTGTCGTTCATTAATGTACCGTAAAGGCCACGAATTTGCTGCAATGGAGATGTTTCCTTATTTCTCTGGAAAAGCCGCTGATGCTTTTGCAGCAGGCCTTACGTTGTTAGAGATTGCAACTAATAAATATCCTCTTGGAGTTGCAACAAGTGTAACAAATATGCTGAATGAGCGTGACTCAGATTACTTTAAAGATCACCTTGAGGATGCTTATGAAGATGTGAGTAAGAACTTAACGATCTTACCTATCATTAAAGGATTGCTTCATACCAAACCAAAAAAGAGATTCTCAACATTAAAAGCGCAAGAAGAACTTTTAAAATTAAAACCCAAAGCTTTGCCTAAAGAACTCTTTGGTGAATTTAGAAGAGCCCTTTTAGAAAAAGATCATTCAGCAAAGAGTAAAGATGCCCATACTGCACCTGCTAGTAGCTCTTCAACCTCTTATGCTTATGAGAATAAGCTTCCCTCACAACAGCATGATGAAAAAGAGCTTGATTCAATTTATGAAAACAAGCTGCCTTCAGAACAAGTTTATGGGGAAGAGATTCCATCCCTCTATAAAGAATTAGGGCAAGACTATAGTGAAGCATCCGATCTCAAATCTAGCAATTATAGTGATAAGGCAGACGATGTATATTCTGTTCCACACTTGTCTCCCTTCAATGATAATAATGCTGATCTCACATCGAGCAATGAGAGTGTTGGAGCAGACGATGTTTATTCTATGCCAAAATTATCACCTTTTAATGATAATAAGGGAGGTGAAGCACTCTATGAGGAACCTGAATTAAGCCCTTTTGATGAGAGCAGTTATGCTTATGCTACGCCTAAGTTCATCTCATAAGAGGAACTTGTAAAGTTCACTCTGCAACAGGGGGCACGCCCCTCTGTTATTGGGTTTAAAAGAATAGGGGATAAAGAACGACCTTCCCCCCTACAATAGATTCAAGTTTTCTGTAGTATAAAGCAGTTACGGAAATATAGAAAAAGGGGATGAAGAAGAGTTATAGGATTGTTAAGGCGGAGTGATGTTTTATTAGGGCAAGGAAAAAGTCTTGCTGAAGTTTGTCGTGAACTTAGTATATCGGATGTGACTTATTATCGGTGGCGCAAGGCTTATGGGGCTTGAAAATTGATCAAGCAAGAAAGCTTAAAGAGCTTGAGCGTGAGAATGCTCGCCTGAAGAAAGCTGCGGCTGACTTTACTTTTGATAAGCTTGTTTTGAAGGAAGCAGCAGAGGGAAACTTTTAAGCACCGAACGGCAAAGGCAATGTGCTGTGAGAGTCCAACAGAAGCTTGGGATCTCCCAAAGACGTGTTTGTGAGGTTTTAGAGATTCATCGTTCGGTGTTGAGATATTGCTTTAAAAGAGAAGATGACGAGCAGAGTTACGAGCGGGGATTATTCGCTTAGCGAGTCACTATGGCAGATATGGTTATCGACGTATTCATGCTTTGCTTAAGGCGGAAGGCTGGCATGTTAATCATAAACGAGTTGAGCGCCTTTGGCGTGAAGAAGGTCTCAAAGTTCCTCAGAAACAACCTAAAAGGAGTAAATTGTATCTTAATGAGCGTTAGCTCGATATAAGAGACATCATTTTTGTGATTGATTTCTCGAAAGTTATGCTTGGTTTTTTAGGTTTTAAAGAATAAGCAAGGAGAGCTGAGGTAATATTAGCGAAATAGTTCTGTACTGAGCGATGCCTTGTATGCTGCAAGTGTAAGATTGCTTTAAGCTGATCAATAACAGATTCTATCCCCCCTCGTTTATTAAGCCACCATTTTCTAATGGAGTCTAAGAACTGTTTCTTCATATTACGCTTAAGCCTGGTGATAAGTTCTATGTTGGAAGCTTTAAGCGTTTGAACAAGCTTTTTACTCAAATAACCTTTATCGCCAAAGAGCCATCCTTTAAGTCCTTGTGTAAGAGTTTGAACAACGCTGCGATCATCTGTGCTTCCTGACGTTATTTTGAAATGCATGAGTTCCCCTTTATCATTGATGACAAGATGAAGTTTGAACCCAAAGAACCACCCTGTTGAGGTCTTGCCTCTTTTTGCAAATCCTTCAAAAACCTTATGGCGCCCTATACGCCAATTGTCACACACCGGTAATTTCGTTGAATCAATAAAATAGCGCCCTGTCTTTTCTCCAGGGACTTGTCCCAATAAAAGAAGTAGTGGCATAATAGCCAGAGGAATCAACTCAAGAAAACGGTTGTAACTCACTAAGGTTGGAAAGGCCTCTTTATAGTGTTGAGACAGACAACTTTTATAAAAATCTTTGAAAGTGCGATAATGGCTTAATTAAAATAACACTAAAATGGTCATAATCTCTGAGATAGATAATCCACAACAACGCCGGCGCTTGCGTCTAGAATTAGGCAGAAGTTTTACAGAGCTTCTTTCCTCAAATTGCTTGCAAAAATCATCAATAAAGCAAGAAATCTCTTTTAAGGGGACCATAAAACCTCCTTAAGTTGGTAGTTTAAGAGATTTTATGTCCTCTAACTCTTTCCCTCAATCATAATCCAAAACATCAACCTCTTATATCGAGCTCACGTTTATAATTCTAATATTAATGCCCCAGTTCCTTTGAAGTGCCTTATATTTTTAGTAACCACATGTAAGCCATACCGTAGAGCTGTAGCAGCAATTAGACCATCACATGCTGGTATTGTTTTCCATCATTTTGAGCACGTGCTGTTAGTTCACTCCACATAATGGCAGTGTCACGATCAATAGATAAAATGCAATCGTAAAATTGTTGTTCAAGACTTGTGAGCTAATTGTTAATTCTAACTTTTTCTTGCTTTCAGGGAACAGATTAATGCCCTTTGCGATCTCTCCAACTCTTAATACGCTTAAAAATAAATCATTATCATCGTAATGAGATATTGTTGATTTAATGAATTTACTTTCTTGGGGATGCCTTAGCTCAGCAAGGATACATATATCAAGCAAGAGCCTCACATTTCAAAATCTCTACTGGGGCTTTTATCTCGCGTTTGATCTAATTCTTCGAAAGAGGGGCCTTGCATAAGGAAGTCCTTAAAGCTAGGTCTTACACCCGTTAAACGCTGATATTCTTTTTCATCTAAGATAACAACCGATTGATTGCGCCGGCGTACTCGTCTAGGCCCTTGTGTTAAAACAAAATTATTATAGAGCTAAACATCCCAATATTCAATCATTTATATAAGTATAATACTTTATAAATTTAGGTGTTATAGTATTTAGATATAAGGTGTTAGTGAGGGAAAAAATGAAATACGTATAATGTTGTGTGCTTTAGAGTTTTTTATCCCAAGTAAGCTTTGCTACTCTTCAAGAAGATGATTTTTCTTCTCAATCTAAGACGCAGATAAGTATAATTTCTTCTGCTAACCATTCTCAAGAAGTAAATCCCAAAAGTATAAGCTTCATTCATTTCGAAGACATTGCCTCTAAAGCAGCTCAAGGAAGTCTGCAAGCACGAGCACAATTTGAGATCAATCTTTTATACAGTTATGGGATTAATTTAGAACAAAACCAAGATAAGTTTTATGAGTATATATTTCTTGCTGCTGTGCAAGGATTGGCTGCAGCCGCTCTTATCTTTCATCAATCATGTCTCTCAAAAAAAAAGTCTTGATCCCGTCGGCAGATACATAACGTTTATTAGGATTTAAATGATTAATATTTATTAATTTAGGAGAAGGAAACAAAGACGTTAACAATTTATAAAAATAGCTATCTTACCTTAGCGTTTTTATACCAAGATATTGTGAATCGAATAAAATAGGTATACTGAATAATACTTTATTTTAGATTAGTCATAGGCTTATAATAATTGACACCTATCAAGCCAATAACATTACAGAATATGAGGTAAAAGGCTGGTGCAATTGTAGCACCTGTTATAAGAACAAGTCCCATGGATATTAAAGGCGCAGTTCCTCCAAAGAGGGCTTCTCCAACAGATACGCCAAGCGCAACCCCACTATAACGGTCAGAAGCTGGGAAGAGTCGAGTTGCTAGGAATGCTGCACATGGTCCAACATAAAGCGCCCCACAAAGAGTTAAGGTTGCTTGTGCAATAATAATTTTCGTTAAAGTTGTTTCATGGTTTACAAACCAAAACACAGGCAGCGCCACTACAATAAGAAGTAAAGCCCCCCAGCTCATCATTTTCGCTAATCCTACTCTATCTGAAAAGTACCCTGCTATAGGAATCATTAACATCCACAGCACCATAACTCCTGCATTAATGAGCATGCCATAAGAAGTAGAAACATTAACTTTAGAAGCAAGGGTAATAATATGCATAGAAATAACATAAAAGGGGGCTAATGCAGCAGCGCCTATTGCTATAGCGCACAAGAAATTACGCTTTTGAGAAGTCAGCACTTCTATCAAAGGAATTTTGTTCTGCTTAGGTTTTTCTGCTAACCGAGAAAATACTGGGGTCTCCTCAATCTGATTTCTTAAATAAAATCCAAAGAGACCAAAAAAGAATCCCATTATGAATGGAATTCTCCATGCCCAAGAAGGCATCCCTTTCATAAGGCAGATAGAGCTACTAGCAAGGGCTAGGATAACACCAATTAAACTTGATGCTGGAAGAAGACTGCATGCAAATCCTGGTTTATAATGTTGATTATATTCAGCAATTAAAATTGAAGCCCCGGTGTACTCACCTGCTGTGCATGCTCCCTGCATAAGCCTGCAAACCACAATTAGCAGCGGGGCCCACAATCCTATATGCTCATAGGTAGGTAACAGACCAAGCGTTAAAGTAGGGAGAGTAACAAGAAGTACAGATAAAACGAGGGCTTTTTTACGACCATAACGATCGCCAATATGACCAAATAGAATTCCTCCCAGAGGACGTATCAAGAACCCTGCTGCAAAGGCACCTAAACTTGCTATTCTTGACGTAGCAGGATCTGCTAGAGGGAAGAATAAAGGCGACATATAGGCCGCAAGGAAACCATAAAGTGTAAAATCGTAATACTCTAAAGCATTTCCAATAACTGCTGCGAAAAGAATTTTCTTTTTCATGTTTACATACATATTGACAACTATTTATCCAATAAAGTGCCAGTTAATCATGTGTTATGCTTTAATAGCAATAACACCTAATATTTCATTTCCTTCACAATTAATATCATTTGCTATTTTAGAGATTGAGAATGAGCTTATTCTTTCAATCTTGAAGCCTACTTTAGTTACCAATGTTTCAACAATATCCTTATCAAGCAAATTAATTGACTTGGGGATCATATCCGCAATGCTAGGGATATAATCTGCCGTATTTTCAATGAAGCCAGGCCACGGGTGTCCTGATTTTTTACGCGCTATGTAATAGGGCAAGAAATTTTGAAATATCTTTGTATAAGGAGTTGATGTCGCAAGAAAGAATTTCCCCCCAGGCTTTAGCCATTTATAAATTTGATTCAAAGCTTCAATGAGTTCCTCTCCTGACACAAAATGTAGGACACCTGAAGCGAGCACAGCTCCTAAGCTATTTTCAGCAAAATTAACTTCTCCTGGAACCTTACCAACTTTTAACTCAAGCCTGCCTAAGCAAGAAGTAGGTACTCGCTTTTTTAAAATTTCCAAATGGCGGCTTTCAATATCATTAGCAATGACTTTAGCCCCCATTTTAAGGGCAGGAATTGAAGCAACACCATAAGATGCTCCAATATCTAAAACTGGGCCAGGGGCATGAGGGGCAAAATTAACAAATGCTTGGCTATATTCATGTAATTCAGACAACATATAGCCTTGTTTATTAAGAGTAACCATTAAGCCATCAGCAGGAATATCGATATCCATCTGATGATCATTTGCTACATAAGATGGAGAAGCCCTTGCTAATCTCAAGGCAATATATCCCATTAAGCTCCCCGCCATAATGTAGAAAGCAGAAGCAGAAAACTGGCCTGTTTTTTGGACAAGTAAATTACCAATAAGTGGGGCTGTACCACCCAGGAGAGCACTTCCTAACCCTGATGCAATAGATAACCCACTACACCGCAGTGCTACAGGGAAAAACTCTGCCATTAAAGCACCACTTGGTGCAACATAACCTGCCCCTAACAAACTCAGAAGTGCAAGGCAGGATAGTGTGAGCGGTAAAGAATATGAAAGCTGAATTACCCAACATAAAGGGAAAGATAAGATTAGCATACTAATCGTAGAGATCTTCATAACCAATGCACTTCCTTTTCGATCAGCAACCATCCCCATGAGAGGAAGAAAAAGAATCCACATGGCCATGAAGAAAGCGTTTGTGAGCATAATTTGAGAAATGGAAAAGTTGAAATTTAAAGGAATACTTGAATTAATGGCAAAGACCGAAATCATATAAAAGGGAATTAAAGTTGCGCCCGCAATACCAATTGTACAAAGAAAGTTTTTTAAAGAATACCTAATGACATCCCTAATTGGGTTGTCACTTAACTGTTGAGTCTCCTTTGCAGTCTCATAGTCTAGAGTTTCTTCAGTCTTTCTTACAGCCCAGTAACCGATAAGGCCAAGGATACCTCCCAGTATAAAAGGAATGCGCCAACACCATTTTGGCATAATATCCATGGTGCATAAGGCACCTACGGAAGTTCCTAAAAGAGCGCCAACTAAGCTTGATGCCGCAAGGAAACTACAAGCGAAATTAATTTTTCCTTTTTGTGCTTGTTCTGCAACAAATACAACGCTGCTATATGCTTGTCCTCCTACAGAGAACCCTTGAAGTAAGCGACAAGCGATTAAAACAATGGGAGCTATAATTCCTATCCTTTCATAAGAAGGAAGTATGCCAATAATAAATGTTGGTAGTGCAGAGAGAATAATTGAAAGAATGATTGTGCTTTTCCTGCCAATCTTGTCTCCTAAATAGCCAAAAACGATACCTCCAAAAGGATTCAATAAATAACCACTGGCAAATGCCAGTAAAGATGCCATCAAAGAAATATTTGGATTGGATGATGGAAAAAAAATAGAGGACAAAAGTGGTAAGAAGAACCCAAATAGGATTATTTGATAATATTCAAACGAATTATTCATCATAATTGATAGAATATTCTTTTTAAACATAATAATAAATTATTCTCTATTAGTTGTTTTTAACTAGCAATTTTAGAGCAATAACGTATTGGGGACATTCTGACAAGAATAATTTAATTTAAATTTTAAATAAAAAGTAAGCCTTTCAAATACTTGAAATTAAGCTGCTTTTCTTTTAAAATTATCAGGGATAACCTCTAAAAGGTACTCTCCAAAGACTTGAACACGTCTAGAATTTACAAGAGCTTGTGGGTATACATAATATAAGTCGATAGTTGGCCCTGAGACTTCAGGCAATATTCTAACCAGATTCATCTTATCTATGCCTGGGAATTCTTTGGATAATGCAACGATACCCAGTCCTAACTCAGCGAGACGACTTGCTGCTTTAGAAGAATTAATGCTGACATAAGGTTTTCGGGTTGTCTGAGGCTTAGCTCCAATACGAAGTGGCCAGTCTATATCGCTGTATGGTCTTATCGTGGATTCCCCAAATGTAATAATGCGATGATGATCAAGGTCTTCAGGTTTTTTAGGGCATCCAAACTTCATAAGGTATTCAGGGCTAGCATAGAGCTCTAAGAAGCAAGAAAATAAGTAGGTTTGGATTAAATCAGTTTGGTCGGCAATAAAAGGACGGATGGAGACATCGGCTTCTCGTGCTTTAACATCAAGCTTTTCGTCATGGCCAATAATATCAAATTCAATGAGGGGATATTTCTTTAAAAAGCCTGGTAAGAGCTCAACCAACCATAAGCTTGCAAGCGCTACAGTTGATGCTACTTTTAAACTCCCTTGAGGTTCTGAGGTTTCATCTTGAATTAAAGATTTTGCTTCTTCGAAGCTGGTATGCATTAGTTCAACTTTATGAAATAGAATTTCACCTTCTTTCGTGAGCACAACTCCTTTAGGAACCCTATTAAAAAGCTGTGTTTTGAGCCGATATTCTAAAAGCTGCATACTGCGACTTAACGTGCTTTGTGAGATATTCAAGTTATGAGCTGCTCCTGCGAAGCTGCCTGCTTTTGCAACATGATAGAAAATTCTTAATCTGTCCCAGTCCATATCAAGCCCTTATTCATTATTTTCGATAATAGCTTAAAGTGCTTCAAATAAGATGAAAACAACTTTATAAATATGGGATAGAAAATAACATTTTTTTAAATTGCACTTGAAGCATATCAAGCTGTCTACTTGTATCGCCGTCTCTTATTAAAACGAGGCGAATCTTCTTGAATTACAGGCCAGTGTGTTCATTTAGACTGCGTAATAGTTAGTAATTTTCGAAATAAAGGGAGCTAAATATAATATATGCCATGCATAAGGCGAGTCACCCTATAAAAATTTACATATCCTATATGCCATAATTGATATGGGATTATGTTTATCACTTAAGTAAGATCATCTTATGAAGTCTTAAGGATTTCTGGGATTTTTAAGTCCCACGTCTTTCAGACGTAAAGCCTCCCTGTTAACTTGTGGCTAGACTTTTTTATAAGGTCTAGCCCTTCTTCTTTCAACTGGAAACTGTTTTGAAATTTAATATTGAGAACATCTAAGAAAACCACCATTAATATTTGTATTTCCCCTTTAAAGGAGATGAATGTATTGGCTTTTAATATAAGAAATTTCATTAATAAATATTTCTTATCTGTACCAAAAAATGTTTATTACTGGGGCTACTCCACTTTGTTGTAAACACGAATATGTCTAATTAGAATATTATTTCTTGAATGAAATTAATGTATACAGCAGTAACACAAGTTATAAAACGATATAATTATTATGCTAAATTAAATTTAGAACTAATTTCGTGGGGGTGACGGTGAGTCTTTAAGCATCCCTGTTTTTATATCGTATCTAAGGCGCCCTCCCCAGTTCGCCTGATAGAATTTTTTGGAGACTATGGCAACCCCCTGCTGCCCTTGTTAATTGTAGTATATAAGAAATTTTTTAAAATTTTCAAGTAAAAAGTTATTGATTTTATTGCATTTTATCTCATTTTTTGCGATAAAAGACTTATATCTCACTTTTTACATTGGTTAATGTTTCATTAATCATTTGGTAAGGTATTGTTAAGATTATATTAGCCGTTTGTTAATCTATTTTTCTTATTTCATCTAAAGTGACAAATCAGAAAATTCTATATGAACCTTTTTCCCTAAAGCAATTGCCGCTTTTTCCAAACTCTTTAGTGTAACACTTGTATTTGTTGGGTCTAATAATCGGTCAAAAGCAGCCCGACTTGTATGTATTTGTTTGGCAACTTGAGTCTTTGTTATCTTTCTTTCTTCCATAGCTTTACCAAGCTCCCATGCAATAACCCTTTTTAATGCAAGAGCCTCTGTTTCAGCTAAGATTCCTTCTTTATCAAGAATTTCATCAAGATTACTTCCAACAAACTTATTTTCTTTATCCATTTTTGATTCTCCTATAACGCTTTTTAGCCATCTCTAAATCTTCTTGTGGTGTTTTTTGTGTCTTTTTTATAAACCCATGCAATAAGATCATTTCAGATCCTTCTATACAAAATATAACTCTTGCAATCCTATTTGATTGTAAACTTGAGCGTACTTCATATAATCCACTCCCTAGAGGCTTACAGACTGGCATCCCTATGGGCCAACCAAATTCAACAGTTTTTATATCTACGCCAACAACTTTCTTGTCATCTTTACTCAGTTCAAGAAGCCACTCTTTAACAGGCTCTTTCCCTGTTTCCGATCTATAAAATTTAACTGTTATCTTCTTCATAATTAAATGTATCAAAATTGGTACCACATGTCAAAGCTTATATTTCTGAAGCTATTTTTGAAGTAATCCTGCTCTGTTCCAGAGAAGATCCTAACAATTCTTGAAAAGTGCGTTTTAGCTCTATTCTTAGATTCTTCTGAATCCAATCTCTCATGAATAAATCTGGTGCTTGAAGTTCAACTTCTATAGCTTTTATGGTGATGATATTTAGAGGATACAACCACTGTTTAACCATCTCATAACCTGATTTTTCACACAATCTCAAACAAGTCTCAATCCAAGTTTGATCCTTAGAAGAATTAATAACGTCTTGTTTTAATTCCTCATGAGCTTTGTTTTCTTCCTCAGGTGATATGTTTTAAGGGTTTTTCTTTGATCTTACGGTTACCAAGAGTAAACTCTCCTTCTTGTCTCTACCATCTAAACCCAATAAAAAATCATACGGTTGTGAGTTAATTTTTTATAATATATTGAAATTCACTTGGACTTTTAAAAAAAATAGTTATTATTTTGAATATGAAAAAAGAGAGCAATAATTAATTAAGTAGAGTAAAATAGATGCACAACAAAATTTATATATTAATGTTTCTAATGAGCCTTTTAGCAATACAAGCTGAAGCTAAAACAGAAGTATTTTTGGGGGTGCAAGGTGGTTACAATATTATCAATGCTAAAGTTAAACGCCATACTCAATTTAATGCGGCTGCTCTTAATGTGAGTGATAAGGCGGATATCTCAAGTGGGAGTGCTCTTGGAGGTGCTTTTTTTGAGTTAGGGCATACTTTTCAAAATTCATTCTTTTTAAATTTGCAAATAAATGCATTTCTTTCAGGATTCAAAAAAACAAATACAACTGCGGTAAATGCAATAAATAATCCCATCACAACTTCTCTTAAAATGAAAAACAGCTTTGGAGGAGCCTTGAAGTTAGGTGGGAAATTTAAGGGTATTTTACCTTATGCAAAGCTAGGTTTAGCCGGTTCCAAATGGGAATCTCAAACCACTATAAGGCCGGGTTTTAAAGGAGATATGTCAAAAAGACGAATAGGAATAGAAATTGGAGCTGGAATAGATATCCCTTTAGAAGATCGTTTTTCTATAGGAGCTGAATTTTCCCATCTTCATAATAAAAAAATTTCTTATCATGCAATCAATAATGTAGGCCAAAGGCGCACTATCTCTATTCATCCTCGAGAAAATCGCATCATGTTTAGTATTAAGTATAAACTAATGAATAATTTAATCAGCTTGTAAGATGAGAAAATAGTAATATTAAAAAAGAATTTATACCTCATAAAAACCGCGGGATTTGCCATGGATAATGCTTGGTTTAATTAACCAAGACTCATAAACCTGACCAAACAGGCTGCTTTTTTAAAAGATTAACGGAAACCGCCGTATGCGAAGAGCTTGTACAGTGGTGTGAAAAAATGGCGTCGCGAGGCTCCTTCTCCTCTATCGAATTTTACGCAAAAACTGGAGTGTTCACCAGTTAGAAATAAAAAAAAATGATTTCAAGCAATATGAATAAAAAGTAAGTAGTTTCCTGAGATAGATGTTAGTGAACTTCCCTTCACCTGAAACTTCTGAGTCTAAATGATACCTTCAGTTATGCTTGCTTATTTGAAATATTTTGTTAAAGATTAAGCTATTAGAGAACAAACTTTTTGAGGAGGGAAGATATGAAAAGTTTAATGATTGGTACCATAATTGTGAGTGTTTGCTTACCTTTTATTAATTATGAAGTAGAAGCGTCATTAACAGAAGCAGAAGAGTTAGCATTAGCAAGTGGTTCGGATTTTGACAGAAAGATTCTTGCTCAAAAAATTGCTGCTAAAGGAAATCTTCCAAACTTTTTAGCATCTTTAGGTGCAGAAAATCCTGACATACTTAACCTTCAAAGCCAAATAAATAATGCAAAAGTTGCGGTTGGTACTATTCAGCCTGGAGATCCCACTCTTGCAAATAGAATTGCTGCTGTTCAACAAATTATTCCAGGAATTTCTCTTATCAACGGAGCGCAACAGATTCAAGCAAAGGTGGCTACTGCAATAGCGGTATTAGATAGTACTCCTAATCAAACATTACCGGGTGCAACGCAAGCTGTTACTAATGTTGTTTCAACTGGAGGAGTTGGTGGAAACCGGGGTGCTAATGTTCTAACAGATGTAACTGCGGCAAGAGATGCACTCCCTAATGCTGGAGGAGGAGACCTAAAAGCCAGAGCGCTTGCTATTGGAGGAACAGTGAATACTGCCATCACTGCACTGGATACAACAGCTGGTCAAACATTACCAGGTGCGACTCAAGCTGTGAATGATGCTGTTTCGACAGGAGGAGTTGGTGGAAATAGAGGTGCTGATGTTCTGACGGATGTCACTGCTGCGAGAGATGCACTCCCTAATGCTGGGGCAGGAGACTTAAAGGCAAGAGCACTTGCTGTAGGTGGAACAGTGAATACTGCCATCACTGCACTGGATACAACAGCTGGCCAAACTTTACCAGGTGCGACTCAAGCTGTGAGTGATGCCGTTTCGACAGGAGGAGTTGGTGGCAATCGAGGCGCTGATGTTCTAACAGATGTAACTGCGGCAAGAGATGCACTCCCTAATGCTGGAGGAGGAGACCTAAAAGCCAGAGCGCTTGCTATTGGAGGAACAGTGAATACTGCCATCACTGCACTGGATACAACAGC
>Ga0209915_1000260_pt1 | contig 152921 bp, 166 predicted proteins | sample ThiBiot_750_plan_FD_183952 | JGI IMG/M metagenome (GOLD analysis project Ga0209915, IMG submission 183952) | Wastewater bioreactor microbial communities from Cape Town, South Africa - Thiocy_cont_750_plan (SPAdes) | ecosystem: Engineered > Bioreactor > Thiocyanate-remediating >... | reverse complement strand
TTCCGCCTGATGTTTGAAGAATGGTTAAATTGAGTCCTTTCAAATTTGGAATAATATCATGTTGAATCACCAAATTAGCATCACTTGTATACGTCACAATTTGTCCTGTTTGTGGATCTGTATATGGGTTACCATCCAATGTCACATAATTCAAACTATATTTCAATATATTCGATACTTTATTATTATAGGTTTGTTGTAGAGCAACAGTCGAAATGCTAACATTTGATTTAAAATAAGCACGAATAACTGGATTTTGTAAAAGAACAAATGATGTTCCTTTTTTATTTTCATAGGCATTTTCGAGTGTCACGATATCACCAATAGCTTGATAATCAGCCATATTTTCTGGTTGTAAAATATTGGTGATTGGACATATTGAACTTGCTGCAGTTGATGTTTCTCTAACTTCAATTTGTGCTTTCGTTGCTATGGTGTTATCATCTGAACAGCCAATAATTCCCAATAAAACTGAAGAGGGTATCGAATTGTCCGATGTTTTTTCAATGGTGATGTCTAATGTTCCAACATTTTCATAGTATGGATCATAGTCGATGGAAGGATTTGATGGATTTGTATTTGAAATTGGATCAAAGTCATATTCCGTTGCTGCATCGAGTAGTGTAATCTTTGATTCAACTGGATTCAAAACAGTTACATTTTGTAAATCAATGTTCTAAGAAAAAGCACATCAATATTATCAAGAATCTAAAGGAGAACTTACGGATTTGAATGTAATAGAAATTGTTGTCGGTAATTTAGTAAGAGCAAATGGATTTGCAAGAGCATCATTGGCAACGACTTGATTGTTAATTTTAACTTTGCTAAAAAGATTCAACCCGTTCTTAGCAAGATTTGTGATGTTAGTACACATGGGTGATGGTGTTCGTGGCGTTGTGATTGTTGTTCGTTGTTTCGTTAATGGTCCAGCTGCATCTGTGGTGGTGGTTGTTTGCAGAATAAAATAGTTGATTTCAGTTGATTTATAACAACCTAAAACCATTAAACGGAAAAAGGTTGGTATTCCGCCTGATGTTTGAAGGATGGTTAAATTGAGTCCTTTCAAATTTGGAATAATATCATGTTGAATCACCAAATTAGCATCACTTGTATACGTCACAATTTGTCCTGTTTGTGGATCTGTATATGGGTTACCATCCAATGTCACATAATTCAAACTATATTTCAATATATTCGATACTTTATTATTATAGGTTTGTTGTAGAGCAACAGTCGAAATGCTAACATTTGATTTAAAATAAGCACGAATAACTGGATTTTGTAAAAGAACAAATGATGTTCCTTTTTTATTTTCATAGGCATTTTCGAGTGTCACGATATCACCAATAGCTTGATAATCAGCCATATTTTCTGGTTGTAAAATATTGGTGATTGGACATATTGAACTTGCTGCAGTTGATGTTTCTCTAACTTCAATTTGTGCTTTGGTTGCTAATGTTGTCATATCACAACCATGAATACGAAGACGAACATTTGTTGGTGGTTGTTGATCATTTGTTTGTTGAAATTCAAATGTAATTGATGCTGATTTATCAAGATCAGTTCCATCGGTATAAACAGACGAATTGATTTGACCAGAATAAGTTGGATATTCAGGTGATTGATCCAATGTAAAGTTATAAGCTTGAACATTTGATGATGACAGTCCAGCACGATCAACAAGTAATGGTTGAGCAAAATTAACTGTGATCGAATAGGATGAAGCCGAAGATGGAAATGTATAACCATGGCTTGATGAATTATCAAATATGGAGACATTAAGTGAAACACCATTGGCTTTGATGGATCGAATGTATGTTTTCGAATCGGAAAGTAGATTTTCACTTGTTGGACAAGCGTCTGAAAAAAAAAACAAAGTAGTTGATTTTTTTATGTTTTATTTTCGAAAAGTAAGTTTACGTGGTTGTGTTGTTGTCGCTGGTTGAGTTGTTTGAGTTGCTTGTCCCATGATATAAGTTTGCACGGATGAATAACAACCAACAACAGCAAATCGAAATCTTGTTGGTGGTAAACCATCGGATGTATTACATAATTGAATACGAATTGTTTTGACATTTGGAAACCAACCTTGAATAATTGGATCACCCAATTGTGAAATTAACAATGGAACTGTTGAACCATTTGGATACGTTAATTGTGCTGCATTTTTATCATATAAAGTCACACAAATTTGTTGAACATTACTTGGATATTGAGCATATTCAGTTTGTGCATACATTTTCGTAACAATAACATCATCCGAATAGAATTTAATTGTTACATTAGGTTGTAACGATTGAAATGTTGTACCTTTCATATTCAAATAGGCTTTTGAAAGTTCAACAATATCTTCATTCGCATAGAATTGAGCATTTTCTCTTGTTAAAATATTCGATTCATAACAAAGAGCTACATTTGCAGTTGTTGTTGTTGTGTCACGTTCTTCAACTTGAGCCTTCGTTCTTAAAGTTTCTTCTTTAAAACAACCATTGATTTTAAGTTTCAAATCTCTTGGTGGTTGACCATCACTTGTTGTTGCATTTGTTGTAATCACAATTTGTTCAATATATTCACCATGAAGTGAAACTATTTGTCCAACACTCGCACTTGTCGCTTCGACAAGTCCCGAAAATGAATCATACAATTGAAAACGTATTGGTCCAACTAAATTAGGTGAATTAACAATGCCAATACTGACAATATCATTGATTGTTTGAGTATCAATTGTCCAACTATTCAGGTTCGAACCTGATTGAGCTGTTAAACCTGTTGTTGCCAATGTTGTCTTATCAACATTTCGAATTGTTTGTCCGTTTAAAACCATGGATATGATTTTATTCGATGGATTTTCCATTAAATCAATTGGATTTGGACAATTGGTATCTAAAGCAGAAATATTTGATAGATGAGCGAAAATAAAAGAAGAGTTTATAGAATTTACAATAACTTTTGGTTGCCTGTGTAACGATATAAGTTGCTTGTTGAACTAATGAATGACAACCAACAACTTGCAATCGAAATCGTTTCACACTTTCATCGTTATCCGTTTTTAAAACTCGAAGAATAAAACCTCGAACATTTCGAAAATATCCTTGAATCGTTGGATCATTATCAGCCGATGTCCATGTTATTGGTTCGCCAGTAATTTCATTGGATATAATCGAATCATTCATATTGAGAAAAACGGCTTGAATTTGTTGAACATTTCCTGGATATTGTGCATGATTACGTTGGACGATAATTTTCGAAATAAATGCTCCATTGGGTGGTTTAAATTTCACAATGACATCGGGATTCGTGATTGCACAATTATCACCTTTTTCGTTTTCATATGCATAACTAATATCCGATAGACAAGATGTATTTAGAAATGCATATTTCTCGACATTATTTCGCGTTAAAATATTCTTTTCCTCACATAAAGAAGGTCCTTTACAGGGTCGAATGAATATTTTCAATGTAACATTATTTGCAATGAACGGCGATAGTGGATCCAATGAAAGTAAATCAACTTGAACTCCTCGAAATTTAAAATCCGGACAGAGTTTATCAAGAGTATTATTTTCTCGACCATAATCACTAATATGATTGATTTGCCAATTTTGTAGATTCGAATTTTTTATTGTTTCATTCTGTTGATTGAAATACGAGAGACGAAGTTGTTTAACATTACTTTTCGGTGTTAAAATTTGAACACGTGCTATTGGAATTGTATATTTAAAATAGATTCGAAACGATTTCAATGTTGCTGTCGGATTGAATTGAAAACCCGTTTGATTATTTCGAATAATCATGTCATGTAAACTATTCAATTGTTGACCAACTTCACTTACTTCAATAGCATCCAAATAACTTGAATCTTGCATGATATCATACAATGGTGTACAATTACATGCTAAAATAGAACAACAACTTTGCAAAAGAAACTTGTTTTTATCTTTGTGAATATTTACGTAAAGTGTGTTCACATGTATTCAAATTAATTTGTAGAGTTTGTTTCGAACTTGAAATAGGCAAATTAGGTAATTGTAATGTAATCGATGTCACTCGTAATAAACATTGACTAATAAGACCTTGCACTGAATTAATCGGTCCGACGATTGCTTCAGGTAGACCATTTCCTTGATCAATTGTCACATAAGCAGTGAACTCAGTTGTTTCATTGCTTATTTGAATTGATAATAAATCAACAGGACCTTTGATTAACTTGAATGTCAATGTCGGTACTGAAGGTTGACTTCGAATTAATGTTAAACTGTACGGTGATGTAAACAGATTGTTTAAAATCAATTGATCATCAGCAATTGTTGTTTCCAATTTGAAATATTCCGACCGAGATAATAAATTCAATGTTTGATTACATTGACAAACTGAATTTGATGAAAGTAATTGTGCGCTGAAATTCAAACTCATCAACATCCTCAAGAGAAGAAGAAAAAACAACACTTACGAAGATTTCGGAATAGAAATAAATAAAATTGAGATGAAAATGAACAAAAGGGAAGAATACATTGTTGAATCCATGTCGTCGTCCCTCTAGATCAAACGTTCTCAAGAAAAATAACGATAATATTTCTTTTGAAAACTTATTCTTATAGATTTTTTTATTCATATGAAAAGAGGCACCGATCGTATTTAATGGTCAATTAAAACCGATCCATTGTCTTGTAACATTGCTTTTTTCTCATTAACATCGATATGATCACTTCTGGTGCCCAAACGTTTTCTTTTTTCAATACAAAGATAGAAAAACAACAGTCGAAGAAGAAAAAAAACTTGATTTTATTCGTTTTTTTTTCTCGATAATGATCGTATGCTGCCTACACATTACATCAAAAAAATTTCGATATACATGTATGATGAATCAGTGCAAATTTAGTTTATTTATTTATATTTTAAGAGGTTGATGAATAATAAAAATGTGGTTCAACGTAGTTCGTTTCAAATTTATCGAATTCAGGAATACCGTGTACTAATGTTCGAAAGCCCTAAAGAAGAAAACAGAACGTTTTTTTTCTTCTTTTCTCGTCATTTATTATTTCTAGACGAACTTTTTCTGTAACCCATTGATTTTGTTTTGTATCTCTTAATGATAGGCGTTCTAATTTCGTTGGTTCGACATAAGGTTCTTCATTGACTAACGTACGTGGATAAGATTTGTCACGATAAAGACCTGATTTAAATCTGAATAAAGACGAAAAAAAAACAAGATTAGAAAGAAAAAGAAAATGGGTACGTGTTATCATGAATTCGATCAACCCATTCTTGAAGTTTGAGCTCTTCTCGCATTTTCTCCGTAGCAAAATAATCGGTTTGACATCGTAATGAGGGTTTCAATGGACGATAACGTTGGTAACGAACATCTTCAGCTTCACGAAATGGACCCTCAAATTGAAAAATGATGTTTCGTCATTTCAAAATTTCTTTTCTTTTCGTTTACTTGTGGTTTTGCTTTAAGTGGCGGAAGAAATTTTGATATTTTTGCTAATTCTTGAGTTTTTGTTGTTTTCACTGGTTTTGTCGGTGGCGGAAGATCGAATTTCGTTGTTCGTAAGATAATTTCCATTTCTTTTGGAGCTCTACATTTACAAAATTCATTCTTTTATATAAAAAAAAAAGAAAAAAGATGAATTGAAATTACTCTAAATATTTGGAATTATAAATTCCTGGTATTGCTTTCGTGCTAACTAAGTGATGTGTTCGTTTGGCTTCTTCTTCTAATTTTGCAATACTCGCTTGTCTCTGTTCTTCGACTTCTTTTTGTTCTAAATATTCTCGATATTCTTGTAATTGAGCTCTAGATTTCATCACAAATATCAATTCAATTTTTCTTCTTCTTCTCCTCATAAAATAATCAAACAAACCGAATTTGTTCATTTTTTTGTTCAAGATTGAGAAGATATCGTTTTCGACTATAAAAATCCAAAACATATTTTCGTACATAAAATCCACGCCAAATTTTCTGAATCTAAAACAAGTTTTTTTGTCGTTTCCATTGTGTAAATAGAATAAATTCGACGTACTTTAACAGCATTATCATCATAATATTTCAATCGAAGTTGAATAACATGTTCTTTCAAAGTTTGACGAAATGATGCTCTGGCTTGATGAGCTCGCCAATAGGTTTGAATTAAAGTTGCAAATCGATTTAAAGATCTACGAAAAAAGAAAATCATTCGAATGAACAATTGAAAGAAGATGAAGAGAATCAACTTGATGTTTGATCGAGCATGATAACCTCGCCATGTTGATTGAATTATTAAAGCAGATCGATTTTCATATTCACGAGCATATTCAGCTTCTCTGAGAGAAAAAGATCAACGAGATTAATGAGAAATGTTTTTTGTTTTGTTCTACTTGGCTAAATGTTCGAGTTCTTGAAGAATTTGGTCAGCATTTCGACGAAGTTCTAAGAACGCTGCCATCTTACATTAATAAAAATGAAACTATTTTCTTTTTGAAGGAAATCTTTTAACAATCGGTTGTCAAGAGACGAACGTTTTTCTTCTACGTTTATTCATAAGATGTCGCCGATGATCAATGACTAATTAACCATCACATCATCGTTTTTACTTGATTAATTTTTGTTGATTAACTAAAATTAAGAATAAATTTCGATAAAATATTTGCTTGAAATAAAATTCAATTTTAAATGGTTAAAATTAATCCAATGTCAATTTTACTACGTACATTAGTAATAAATGCACTCGATATATTGGTTTCGTTCTATATATAATATAAGATAATGTCTCGACGTCGTACATCATCAGTATCAGGACAAATTCGTTCTTTGATATTAGACTCAACGGTTTCATTGACATCACCCGGTATTTTCTATGTTCCCATTGATACTCAACTTCGTTTTACTCTTTCACCGTCATTGAATCCGTATGATGTTCAACTATTCTGTGATTATGATTCGAATCATTTTCAATTGAAATGGTCATCGAACGATGAAGATCGTTTTGCTCAAATCTTTTGCACACGTTCAGGACCCATTCATTATTATTTTACAGCAAAACATCACAAAGGTGACGGATATGTTCTCGTTGAACCGCGCCTCTCAAATCTACCAACAGGAGATTCAGATGAAATAATGTGTTTAACATTTCTATCGAAATCTTTAGGAGCCATGGAAGATTGGCTATCTCGTTTATCGATTGCCTATCATTCCGGTTATAATATGATTCATTTGACACCCATTCAACAATTATATAAAGTATCGAATTCATCCTATTCAATTACAAATCATCATCAATTAAATCTGATTTTTGGTTCAGATAAAACTCATCAAGATCTCAAACAAATTGTTGATAAAATGGCATCGGAATGGAATATTCTCTCGATCACTGATCTTGTTTATAATCATGCAGCCAATGATTGTGCAATTCTTGAAAAACATCCCGAAGCTTCATATAATTTAATTAATTCTCCACATTTAAAACCTGCGTTTCTACTCGATGCCATTCTAATGCAATTTACAAACGACATTTCTCAAGGCAAAATCAATGAAATTCCATCGAAAATTCAACAAGAACATTTAGCAATTATGAAAGAATATCTTCTCAAGAAAATCCTACCGAAATATGCATTATATGAATATTTTTTGATTGATATTGACAAAACTTTAAATGATTTCTCAGAATTAATTCAAAATGAACTTCCAACATCGATTTCACATAGTTACGAAGATGAATATGCTGTTCGTTTTCGATATACAACCTACGAACGTTTTCAAGCAAAAATCGATCTAGAAAAAGCTCGAGAAATCTTTTTTTGTTCTGGTCGAACGCCCGTTCAAGCTGTTCAATTATTAAGTGATCGTCTTCATTATTTAAATCATTTAAAACAAGCGCAAATCGAAGCTGATCTCGATTTGGCAATAGAAAATTGTCTGGATAGTTGTCGATATCATTTCTTCGATGAATATGGACCGAAATTTACTGAAATTTCTCGTAAAACACCATTTGTCGGCAATTATTTTGCCTATCCCGATGAAAAAATCTTCGAAACAACTCCCGAACAAATTCTTCAAGCATTCCAAAACAAAACTAAAACATTTCTCGAACGCGTCATGGCTCATAACGGTTGGGTTATGAATGATGATCCTCTTCGAAGTTTTGCTGAAGATACACAAGGAGGACCCAATGTTTACTTTCGACGAGAATTAAATCAATGGTCAGATATCGTGAAATTAAATTTCGGTTCATGTGAAAATGATTCACCACATTTGTGGGCTTATATGAAAGAATATACTCGACTTATTGCAACAACATTTCATGGAGCACGATTGGACAATTGTCATTCAACACCTTTACATGTCGCACAATATCTTATGGATTATGCACGACAATTAAATCCTCAGTTTTATATTCTCGGTGAACTATTTACCAGTAGTGAAACACTTGATAATGCATTTATCAATAAACTTGGCATAAATGCACTCGTACGAGAATCGATTCATGCTCGATTACCATCGGATTTAGGTCATACAATTTGTGGTTACGGTCGGCTAGCCATCGGCTCGTTATTTCGTTTGCAAACTCATGTTCAACCTCGACGTTCACAAGCATTTTTCTATGATCAAACTCATGATAATCCTTGTCAAATCGAACGACGTTCACTCGGTGACATTCTTCCTCGTTCGGCCATCGTCGCCATGTCTTGTACACCGACAGGTTCCAATCGTGGTTACGATGAACTCGTTCCACATTACATCGATGTTGTTCACGAACGAAGATTCTATCCAAAATGGAACGAACACAAAAACAATCGACTCGTTCGAGCAAAAACTATTTTCAATCAACTTCATGCTCGACTGTCATCCGAAGGTTACACACGAATGATTGCCGATCAGCTTTCACTGAATATACTCATGATTACACGACAACATCCAATTACAAATGCAACTGTTCTTCTTTTGACATACACCGATGCAGTGAAATTCGATGGCAAAGATCAAGAGGAAAAAATCGAACCTTTAATTATTCAAGGAACAATTGAAAAAGTTCTCTTCGAAATGAATCTCTCGTGGACGAATAATGAAAATAAACTTTCGTCATTTGTTCGAGATCAAAATGAAATTAATGGCATTCCAGATGAATTTGTTCAATTTTATTTAAAAGAAAATTTTCCTAAAGAACAATGTCGATTTGTTGAAATTTCACAGAAGAATTCCACTGACATGACAAAAGTCATTTTCAATCGAACAACGCTTCTACCTGGAACAGCTCTCGCCTTTCAAATTAATCTTCTAGTCAACGCACAAAATGCATCCAATCAATTGAGACAAGAAATATTCGAAAATGATCTCGCATCATTTCGTTCACTAATCTCCAAATGTACACTTGCCGATTTCAATTATCTTCTCTATCGTTGTAAAAATGAAGAAAATAACGAAATCTATGTCATACCAAATCATGGTTCACTTGTCTATGCAGGTCTACAAGGTATTGAATCGTTATTAATTCAATTACGATCATTGAAAACCGAACGAATGCTTAAACATCCGCTATGTCTTCATTTAAAACAGGGCAACTGGTTAATGTCCTATCTAAGTCAACGTTTAATTGATAATCAACGAACATTATTCATTGGTCAATGGTTTGACAAATATTTTCAATTCATTGAACAATTACCTAAATATTTAATTCCAGTTTATTTCGATTTATTAATTCATCGAACATATTTAATTTGTATCGATAAAATCATCGAATTGATGCCAACATCATTCATTCAACAAGGTTCAACATTTGTTAAATCATTAGCATTGACAAGTGTACAATTTATGGGCATTGTATCGAATGCATGTTTATCCAATTATGACGAAACAAATAAAGAAAATAGTTGTCCATCAATGTCAGCTGGTCTACCGAATTTTAGTGAAGGTATTTGGAGAAATTGGGGTCGAGATACGTTTATTGCTCTTCGTGGTTTATTGTTATTAACGGGTCGATTTGATGAAGCACGTCAATTAATTTTAACATACGGTTCGTGTCTTCGTCATGGTCGAATTCCAAATTTATTAGCCGGTCCTCGTTACAATGCACGAGATACTATTTGGTTTTGGTTATATTCGATTTCACAATACACGAAATCGGCACCCAATGGGCCGAAGATTCTCTCGGAAAATATTCAAGGTAAACCATTACATGCGATCATTGAAACATGGATGGATAAAATGGGTTCATCGGAATTAGCTGGTGTTGAATTAGTTGGTCTTTCACGTGCCATTCTCAGTTGGTTAATTGAGATGATTGATCAAGGTTTTTATCCACACAATGAACAGAAATCTATGTTTCAAGATTGGTTAAAGAAAATTGATGAAAATTTTGAAAGAGAATTTTGGATCGATGAAAATACGCAATCGAAATATGTTCATCGAAAATCGATTTATAAAGATACAGTCAATTCAACATTACAATGGACTGATTATCAACTTCGACCGAATTTTCTTATTGCTGCTGTTGTTGCACCGGAAATGTTCAAAAGTGAACATATTTGGTTGGCTTTATCTCAAGTTGAATCTCTTCTCCTTGGTTCAATCGGCATGCGAACATTGGATCCATCCGATGAACAATTTCTTCCTGATTATGATAATAAAAATGAATCTACAGATTTTAAACAAGCTCATGGTTTTAATTATTACAATGGCCCGCAATGGGTTTGGCTGACAGGATATTATTTACGAGCTAAATTGCGTTGGTCACCTAAAGATCAACTTCAACAGACGATCGAACATGTCAAAGAAGTTTTAGCACGACATCGACAAGTTTTAGATTCAAGCGAATGGAAATCTCTACCTGAATTGACTTCATCCGATGGATCGATTTGTCGAGATTCTTGTTCAGCACAAACATGGTCAACAGCGACCATTCTCGAAGCAGTCTATGATCTACAACAGTATTATTAAATTTGTCTTTCATTTATTTATTTATTCGAGCTATTACTTTTCTATTGCATCTATTCAAGCTTTTTGAGAATACACACGCATATCGACAAGTATTTTTTTTATTGTTTTTTGTTTTTCTAGATTTGTTGATATTTTTAAATTGAATAATCTTGAATTATGACTGGTTATGGTGCAGCTCGTAAAGGTATGGGAAGAATTCTCGATGGAATTATGAAATATCGTCGAACATTACGACCATCACTTCTCGAAGAATTTCAAAAAGTTGCTACAGGACCATCGGTATGACAAAGAAAACCAAACACTTTTCCAATTCATAGTGAATCGTAAATTTTAGCCTGAAGGTCTTCTGTTAACATGTGTCGACAGTCGTGTCGTGGCTTCACGTATAACTCAAGCCGTACCTGGTCAATTATTTATTGTTCGTAATCCTGGTACTGTACGTCTATGACAACGATCAATTTGATAAAACTACACGATTTAGTTGTTTGTTCAAAGGTAACTTAGTTCCACATCATAATTGTTTTCGCAATCATACAACAGTCGGTGGTGAATGTGGTGCCTTAGAATTGGCGTGCTCAATAAACAAAGTTCAAGTTATTGTTGTGATTGGTCATTCGGATTGCAAAGCAATGAATTTACTTTATTCGATTCGTGATGAAATGAAAGCTCCATCGAAAGGTCCACTCGAAGATTGGCTTCGATTTCACGGTCGAGGATCACTCGAACAATTCAAAAAACTCGAATCATCGTCTGGTTTCGATAGGAAACTTACTTTCGGTGGTGCTCAACATTACGGAGATGATTTCGAAGCTTACATTGATCCTTTCAATCAATTTAAACCTTCAGATAAACTTTCTCAAGTAAAATAGTTTTGCTTAAATCGCGAATCAATTTTCAATTCAATTCTCGTCATTTTAGATAAATACATTGGAGCAATTGAAAAATTTTCTTTCGTATCCATTTCTCTACGAAAGACTCGACAAAAATCAATTAGAAGTTCACGCACTCTGGACCGATATTTACAAAGGCGAAGTTTACATGTTTTCATTTCGAGAAAAAACATTCGTTAAAATCGATGATGCTACGTACAATACACTTTCACTCGAATGTATTTAAACAATATACATATTTATCTACTCTGGCTCAAACAAACAAACAACTATATTTAACTATTTATAACAACAGAATTTAGTTTAGATTTTACATTAGTTGTAGACATTGTTTTTTTTTGTGTTATTATTATCCGGTGTATTTGAATAGATTATAAATAAACAATCTATGAGTTTATTATCGAAAAGAACAAGAAAACATTTGGAATAGATCACAAAATGAAATTGATCTTTTATATTCTTATCGTAATCTAATCTTTTCTTTTTCGTTTTTCGTTTTTCGTTTGATTTACATTTCGACTTACTGACTCGAAATAAATGAACTTGAAGTTTGAAAGAGAAGATTTTCTATCGAGGTCATCTAAAACAAATCTATTGGTCATTTACGTCTATCGATATCGAAGAACAATAATATGCGAATAATTATTTTGATTAGTTTTTATCTATTTATTTCAATCGAATGTTTGGAAACTCGTCTCGATTGTTATCCTGATAGTATATCAGCATTTTCGAAATATTCCAAAGAATCTTGTTTATCTCGAAATTGTCTCTATGATGATCAGGCAAATTCATCTACAATTCAATGTTATATTCCACCATCGTACGGTTATATTCTTCAAAATCAAAATCAAAATCAATTGAAATTCTATTTGAAACGAAATCAAGCCTTGCAAAGTCTTTATCCCGAACCAATTGAAAATGTTATTCTCGAAGTACAATATTATACAAATGATATCATCCGATTTCGAATTTACGATGCTGATCAACAACGATATGAAGTAAACGAACAAAAACAGATTCTTAAAAATATGAATTCTTTGAATAATTTCAGGTTCCAATTGCACTTCAATCTCCTTCGAAAGAAATCAAATCTCGTCAATACGATTTCAGTTATTCATCGGATAAATCTCGTGACAATCTATTTGTATTTTCAATAAAACGTCGTCTCGATAAATCGATTTTATTCGATACATCACTTGGTGGTTTAGTTTTAAACAATCAATTTCTTCAAATCGTAACTCGTCTTCAATCGACGAATGTTTATGGTTTCGGTGAAAATAATCACGATACACTCAAACATAATGTCACTCAACGACCATCTTGGGGAATCTTCGCACGTGATCAAGGTTGATTCGAGATTTTCTTCGAAATTCAAATCTATTTCACGATGAATTTTAGGAACAAATTGGGATACAAATTCGAATCACTATGGTCATCATCCATTTTACGTTGTTATGGAAGAAAATCAAAATCGAGAAGCAACTGGTCGAATGCATGGCATTCTTTTATTAAATTCGAATGCAATGGATTATTCATTTGAATCTCATCCATCGTTAACATTACGAACCATTGGTGGAATTCTTGATTTTTTCATTTTTCTTGGTCCAAAACCTGAACAAGTCATTGAACAATACACTTGGCTAATCGGTCGACCATTCTTACCTCCGTATTGGTCGTTAGGTTTTCAATTATCTCGTTGGGATTATTCGAATATAACACATATGAAAATGATCAATCAACGAAATCGTGATGCCGGAATTCCGTTCGATGTTCAATATGCTGATATTGATTATATGGATGCAGCCAAAGTTTTCACCATCGATCCAATTCGTTACCGAGGTTTAAAAGAATATTTTCGTGAATTAAATCGCGATGGTATTCGAACAATTATCATTCTCGATCCAGGAATGATGGATGATCAACAAACATATTTGCCAACAATTGAAGGTATCCAAGAAGATGTTTTTATTAAATGGGATAATGGAAGTTTAATGCGAGGCGCTGTCTGGCCTGGGCCCGTTTATTTTCCTGATTTTTTCACATCTCAAACACAAAACTGGTGGAAACGATGGATTACGAATTTTCGATCGGTGAATTTAACATTCGATGGCCTTTGGATTGACATGAACGAGCCAGCGCTATTCGAAACCAACGATGATATACCTTGGAATTGGAAAGAAACAGGAAGTAATTACACATTGAAATGTCCTCGAAATCAATGGGAAGATCCACCGTATCGAACCAAATCAGTTTATCGTTGGGATAATAAAATTCAACGGCCAAGTCGACTCTCCGATCGAACATTATGCATGGCAGCTCATCAAGGTCCGATTGATCCTCAAACGAATCAACCGATGTATCGTCATTACGACGTTCACAGTCTCTACGGTTGGAGTCAAACAAAACCAACTTTAGATACAATTCAATCGATAACAAATCGACGAAGTTTAGTTTTACCTCGTTCGACATTTGTTGGTTCGGGTCAATGGGGTGGACATTGGCTCGGTGATAATGAAGCAACGTGGCACGAGATGAAACGATCGATTATTGGCATGATCGAATTCAATTGGTTTGGAATTCCGTATAATGGAGCTGATATTTGTGGATTCGAAAAAACACCAACGGAAGAAATGTGCGTTCGATGGACGCAATTAGGAGCTTTTTATCCTTTTTCGAGAAATCATAATATTTGGAAAACACCCGATCAAGATCCAGCTGCTTGGTCAGCAACTGCCATTTCGATTATTCGAGATGCTCTTCGAATTCGTTATAAATTCCTTCCGTATTTGTATACTTTATTCTATAAATCTCATCGTTATGGTTCAACAGTTGTTCGTCCTCTTTTTCACGAATATCCTCATGATAAAACAACATTCGATATCGATCTTCAATTTCTCCTCGGCGATTGTCTTATGATTGCACCAGTGACTGATGCCGATGTTCAACAAATTCCAGTTTATATACCTTCATCAAACTGGTTCAATTATTATACAGGCGAAGAATATTTCTATTCGAAAACATTTGTGAATATTTCAACGCCGTTAGAAATCATTCCAATATTTCTCCGAGGTGGTTCGATTATTCCCAATCAAGATTATGCAAATAATACCCAATTATCACGTAAAACTCCGTTTAGTTTAATTGTGATTCTCGATTCGAATGGATATGCACAAGGAGATTTATTCTATGATGATGGTGAATCGATCAATACAGTTGAACAGCAATTTTATTTCTATTCGAAATTTTCTTGGTCAACAAAAGATCAACGATTTTCATTTGAGATTATTCAAAATAATTATTCACAAATGTCGAATTTAAGAATCGATCAAATTATTCTCTATGGTTTAAAACAAATTCCGAAGATAATCTTTTGGAATAAAAAAGAATTCAAACCGATCACTCGTTCGAATACACAAATCATCGAAATCAATCATTTATCAATACCAATCAATCAAAATTTTCAATTAACATGGACAAATTCCGAAGCAATTGACATCGAAATACCACAAATCATTCTATCGAATCCAAAATATCGTGTCGATTGTTTTCCTGAATCGGATGTAAGCAGTATTTCATGTTTTGCTCGTGGTTGTCAATATAATTCCAATCGAAAACACGATGATACAAGTCCAATTTGTTATGTTCCAATAGAAAAAGGTGGTTATCAATTAGTATCATCATCGACAACAACAAAATATGTCGATCATATATCTCGATATAATCTCTCGCGTCTTTCACTAAAACCAATTCTTTCTTCTTCATCATCGAAATCGAATCTTCAACAAATTGTGACATCTGAATCGAATGAATTCTCGATTTATAATCATGATATCGATCATTTAAATGTTGAAGTCAGTTATTCGGGTACGGACATGTTACGTTTTACAATTCGTGATGCTGAAAAAGCTCGATATGAAGTTCCTGTGCCTATTCAATGGCATCCAACATCAATGATATCGAGACTTGAATTTCAATTAACTCGAACAAGAAATCAACAAACTGGCTTTCGTATTAAACGTCGAGATAGTCAAATCATTCTTTTCGATACATCGTATTTTGCTCATGGATTTATTTACGATAATCAGTTCATTCAATTGATAACAACGATTCCTTCGCAAAATGTCTATGGTTTCGGTGAAAATACGCATCAATCATTTCGACATCAGTTGAAAAATTCATCTCGTTACGGAGTATTTGCTCGTGATCAACCACCGGTGGGTTTCAATGAGAATCTCTATGGTACTCATCCATTTTACATGGTTATCGAACCCGATGGACAAGTATTCGGAGTTTTTATCTTTAATTCCAATGCTCAAGATTATAAATTCGATGAATTCGACGCCGATAAATCATTGTTAACCTACCGAACAATCGGTGGCATTCTTGATTTATTTGTATTCGCTGGATCACGACCTGAAGATGTTATTCGACAATATCAATTAGTTATTGGCCGACCATATATGCCACCGTACTGGGCGTTAGGTTTTCAACTTTGTCGATATGGTTATGATACAATTCAAAATATGAAAGCAGCGATGCAACGAACTTTAGATGGAAATATTCCTCTTGATGTTGTCTATGGAGATATTGATTATTTTCGAAAGCAATTAGATTTTACTTATGATAAAAAACGTTTTAAAGGTTTGCCTGAGTATATTCATTGGTTACATACGCAAGGAATGAAATTTATAACTATTTTGGATCCGGCGATTGATTCCGAAGAACCGAATTATTCAGTTTTTACTGAAGGAGAAAAGAATAATGTTTGGATAAAATGGCCACAGAGAAAAAATCTTCAATTTAATGAAACAAAAAATCGAAATCTACTTGGTTATGTTTGGCCGTATGGTAAAGCCGTATTTCCTGATTATTTCTATCCGGCAACTAAAACTTGGTGGACTAAACAAATCTTAGAATATCATAAAACAATTCAATTCGATGCTCTTTGGATCGATATGAATGAACCAGCAAATTTCGATACAAATAAATTACAACCTTGGAATTGGCCACGTCCTAATCCATGGAATCTTCATTGTCCTCTCGATGAAACATTAGAAAATCCTCGTTATAAAACAGCAATTCACGGTGATTATCTCTCGGATAAAACTATTTGTATGATTGCCGAACAAAAGAATGGTCAAGGTCGAATCTACAATCATTATGATGTTCATAATCTCTACGGTTGGTCACAAACATTGGCAACGTACTCAGCTATTCGAAAGTTAAATGAAAATAAACGATCGATTATTATCAGTCGATCGACATATCCAAGTTCAGGCAAATATGCTGGCCATTGGCTAGGTGATAATACAGCGTCATGGGAACATATGAAACATAATATTATTGGCATGTTAGAATTTAATTTGTTCGGTATTCCGTATGTTGGCGCGGATATTTGTGGATTTCTCGAGAATCGTACTGAACAAATGTGTCAACGTTGGATGCAATTAGGAGCATTTAATCCATTCTTTCGTAATCATAATGGAATTCGATTTGCTGATCAAGATCCAGGCAGTTTTTCACCGTCCGTTGTCGAATCCAATAGTCGAATTGTTCATATACGTTATGAATTAATTCCGTATTTATATACACTTTTTCATCGTGTTCATGTTTCAGGCGGAACTGTTGTTCGATCGATGGCTCATCAATTTCCTCGTGATGCCAATTGTTTATCTTTGGACGAGCAATTTCTTTGGGGATCGAATTTATTAATTGCTCCGGTTATTTATGAAAATCATCAACATAAAAATGTTTATTTACCTTCGTTGAATGAACGTTGGTTTAATTATTATTCAGGTGAAGAACAATTACAACTTGGATTTATTAATGTTACAGCGAACTATGATTATTTACCTTTGTTTCTACGTGGTGGAAGTATTCTACCACGACAACAATCAGCTATGAATACAGTAAAATCAAGATTAAATCCAATGAATTTAATTATTGCTCTCGATCAATCGAATCATGCTCAAGGTTATTTATTTTGGGATGATGGAGAATCAGTTAATACTTATCAAAAACAAAATTATAATTATTTTTATTTTCGTTTTCAAAAACAACGATTAACGATCGAACCGTGGACATATAAATATTTACAAATGGGCTATCAAATCAAATTAAATCAAATTACTATCTATGGCTTGCAATCTCAACCAGCGATTATTCGTTATAATCAACAGCATTTACCGAATAATAAATGGTCATTTAATTCAACGTCGAATGTTCTTCAAATGAATAATTTACAATTGGATTTTTCTCAAAAAAATTTCTTTATTTTCTATATTTGAAACCAAGATTTTAATTAATTAGAACACGTAGCACTATAACAATAGAAACTAATAAAAGTGAAGCAGAATTTAGATTGAAATTTTCTTGAGTAAAGTGTTTATTTAAAAAATAATAAAGAACAAACAAAATCGAAAGTAATTGTCTTCGAACTAGTTTTTATTATATGTTAAAGCATTGGTCACAGATGTGGCACCAGTTTGAGGACCATTATATTTCACGTTGATTACTGTACCATCAGCACGTTTGGCTGCGAGATCTACTTTACTACAAGTGCCTAAATGCTCTTTCATATTGTTTTCTAGCAATTCTACACCACAACGTGGACATTTTCGAGATATTTCGCTACCCATTTCGTTCGAAATATTTACTATCTAGAAAACTAAAGAAATGTCTATATTGTTTACTGGAATTTCTTTTCGAGAAAATAATGCGTATTCTCTCGTTTTATATATCAGATCACACTAGTGGAAAAATCCAACGCATAATGGAAAATTACTGCACGTACTTATATACATATATCACTTTCTTTCAAGTGACGTCATGAATAAGTAAAAGAAAGGAAAAAAACCGTGTCATATTTAACAGATAGCTGGAGAATATCCAAAACAAAAAGATGTGCATATCTTGTTTGTAAGATAAGAAAAGAAAAAAACAAGGAACTATCCCTTCAAAGTACGAAAATGATTCTTCTCTAGAAATTTCTAAATAAATAGATCATTTGATAATAAACATGGATACCATTTTTCACGTATTAACAATCAGTTTTAGTACGTATTCTTATTGTAGACATTGTAGTTTACCTAACAGATAGCATCATTAGCAAAAACAATTTATGACACGAAAACGTTGTTTTATCATGATATATTTTTAGATAGATTATCTACATTAAATAGCCCTCGAATCAATCTTCAACTGTTTTTTGCAAAAAATTACTGATGTCACGTCTCAAAAAGTGTTTCTCCAATTGGTTGCATAGTGCACAACCAAGAAAATGTCCACATTGTGACCATCAGGCTGAAGAAAACGAAATGTTGGAACATTTGAATTATTGTCAAAGTATGACTTATCGTAAGGAAACATCGGATGGTTCTGTCGAAACAATAGTTGAACAAACGACATCTCAACCGACTAACAAAACATTTAATAACAATGTCAATGAATGTAAGTCGATTCCTCGTTTCGTAGAATCACGTCCAACAGAACATGCTCCAATATTTGAAAACAATTTTCATCCTAATACTTCTCATACTGTATATGGAAATAAAAAGAAAGACACAGCGTCAGCTAAACGAAAAGCAGGCGTTTACGTAAAATCTAGCAGTTGTCAATGTTGTGGTGATCTCAACGATATGTCGAATATTATGAGACATGCAGAAAAATGTCAAAAAGTACAATCTACTTTTCATTCGCCTAATGGTACAACGATATCGATGGATTATGCAGGTCCTGATGAAAACTTGATAAAACGATTACAACAAAATAAAACGAATAATTCAAGCAAAAACTTTGAATGAACATTAAATTGTGTTTTCTTTTGATATTTCTTTAATAGACTTCGCTGTTTATTCTACGTATATACGTATATTCTAAGATAGAAATGCATCGAAAAAGAAAAGCGTAGTATTATTTGTTCTATTTGTCTGCTTATTCGAATCGAACTTTAATCGACGTGCTCTTCAATAGAATTCCATAGGGACGAATATAAGTTGGATTCGTTATACGCCAAGCATGACCTATTTGAACTGGACTTGTATATTCTGTGTAGGATTTAGGATTAGGACGTACACGACATTGAAAAACGACATGAAAACTTTCCGTTTCTCCATTTGGTTTTTTGACGTCGAATTTGGATGTATATAGAGGATGCGATCCACCATTACAATGTGTAGCAACATAAAGACCCGGTTTATCTGCATCGTCACCTTCCAATTGTATAGCTTCTTCACGTTTAGCATCATTTTGAACTTTACTTGATAAAAGACCTTCATCTGTAATTCCTCGTACTGCATGTGATTTTGTACCATGAAAAGCAACTGGCCATTCATTTGGACCGTTATTTGATCCAAGCCAATCGTTGTCATCCTTCTCATATCTATCACTAACTCGCAATGCATGACGATACCAACCAATAGGTAAATAATATGGAAGCCTACCACGCGTATCGGTTTCAGGTAAATTTGGTCTGGTATAATCAAAATTATATTTTGGATCGAAATCCTGTGGTTTCAATTGTAAAAAGGATAAGATTGGCATCCATTTGCAATCATATTCATCTGGTTTAACAACACTAAGAATTGTATCATCAGCAAAACCTAATCGAGCATGTTCCTTACAAAGTTAAAATCGTTCAATTTGTACTCAATCTAATAAAATACGTCGAATAAGATATTCTTACTTTGAATGTATCAGCAAGTTCTTTTGTTTTTGTTTTATCAGGCGTTGTCAATACGAGATTAACATCAGCTTTTCCTTTGCCTTTTGTTGATTTTTTAATTCCAGTAACACGAACATAATTATTTTCACAACCTAAATCAGCTGCAATTGCATTTGCAAATGCTGATGTAAATTGTCCCATTGTTTCTTCTGATTTTGCAAGATCATCATAACTAATCGTAATAGCCAAAGTAAATTGAGCTGAAGAAATATTTTCATTGACAAGTAAATGTGTGCTACCTAAATCAGCCACACCACATGCTGCACGCTCCGCACTGTTTACAAATGAAAGATCTTCCGTCGTAAAACTAAGAGTTCCATTGAATTGATTAACAAATGCATCGAGTGCAAGTATAAGTGTTTCAGTTGCTTGTTGTTCAACGTGAATAGGATTATTATTAAAATTATTCGAATTAGTTGATTCGGTTTTCACAGTTCGAAAACGTGCGATTGTATTACATTGATGTTTATTCGAACCTTTCTTTGGATATCGAATAGTTCTTAAAACTTTCTTTTCGTTATCAGGTTTAAACCAATCGGGTGCCATAGTTAACTTTGTCGAGTCTTTTCCAATGAGTATAGCTGTTATTTTCATCTTCGATGGTGTACAAAGGTGCACCGGTTGTTCATTCGTTCGAACGATTGAACCTGCATAAGCATTTCTAATGTATTTATTTTTCTCACGTGTAATTTCATTATATTTGCTTCGAATGGCTTCCAATTGAATCACAACAACTGGATCACCATCAGAGAAACGTTCAGAATGATAACCAACGAGTCGAAGCATTTCATTGCGTAGCTGTTTGATGCTTTCATTGAATTGATAAATTTTATCCAAGTCATCCATCACTATTCGTTTTCAAAGACAACAAAAAATTCGGCGAACTTTTCACACAAAAAACTATCAAGTGTTCTTGAGAGAGAGAGAGAGAGAGTAGCAAACCAGGTTTCTTTCTTTTATGTATCGACGACTCCCATAGTCTTTTTATTTGCATAGTAAAAATTGGTTGAAGAACTCTTTCGGAGAAAATGTTGATTTTTCATATTCTCTGTGTATCTGATGCAAAGAAATGTTTTATTAAATTTTCAAATAAACACACAACACAAAACAAAAAAAAACACATGAAAACACTTAACAGTTATACAAATTCGGAGCTAAAATTGTTGTCGAATTATCACAAAGAGGAATATAGATTCGATAGAAAAACGATGGCAAATTTGCAACATATGGCCAAGGAAGATTGCTGAAACATTTAATTAAACGACGATTTAATGCACGAAGTTGTGAGACTAGAAAAACAATATCATGAAAATCAAATGACGTTTCACCATTTGTATTCATTCGACGAGCTTGAGTATATTCCGAAAACGATTGACTACATTCAAATTGACATCTTGACCAAGATTTATTCTCTTCATTCATTATATTCAAATCTAAATCAAAGCAAATACAAAATATGAAGAGAAAAGAAACTCTATTCGAACTTGTTCGAGTGATGATCATTAAAATTAAAAGAGAAATTTCAGTTTCATCGAGGAAAAAATTTTGTAATTTCGATTCGAATGATCGAAATGTATTTTCAATTTCTGTTATTTGCGGAATATGAGAATTTAAATCCATCGACAAATTCAATTCAGCATTCCAATAATTCCAAAACGATTGCGAAGGAGCATACAACGGTTTGGTTGTATTTTGTTTATAAAATAAACAAATCATGATAACTGAATTTATACTCGAAGATATCACTTCGTATTTCTCCGGCAGATTAACAAAATCTAGGTCAAACGAAACAAATGAGCCGATTTTACGAATTCATTTGCTTTACCTGGAATTGTCTTTTGACAGAAATTCATTAAAGCTTCAGCGTAAACGATCATTTGCGACGCCATTGTTCGCCAAGCTGTTTCACGTGCGATACATCGTGGCAAATCTCTTAGATCCATGACAAATGCATTGTGGATTTTATCGACGAATTCTTTTATATTCGGTAAAAGTTTGGTTTCAATATCATTTGCCATTGGGAACACTTTTTGAAATAATTGTTTAGAAAAAAAGAAGAAGATTTTTTTTGTTTTTACTTTTTTCGGTTTTCACTTTTGTCTTTCGTCGTTTTGCCATTGAGGTTATTCGAGCTGAATCTGTTGTTGAAGCCATTGAAGTTGAACCATTTTGTAATTGTCGAATACTAAAACTTCTACTGATACATAAAATCGTTTCTTTACAATGTTAATCTACCTTTCTTTAAACAGATTCGATTGTCGACCAATACAAGAAGCTAAAAGAAACGTTTATTTGACTAAATCAACAAGTATTTCATAGAATCGAACCATCCATGGACATTCCCGCTTGAATACATTTCGCAAATCGGCAAGCTCGGCAGGTGATTTTCGATGTTGCAAGAATTTGACAATTGTTATTTTCAGCACAACGATATCTTTCAGGAGCGTTTTCTTTAATTGATCGACGAAAAAATCCCTTTTTTTTCATTACAAATTCGTGATTGTTTATCATCGATGATTCGTTGATGTGTCTTACTTTACAAGCTTCACATGTCACAGCACCGAAATGAATACCTGACGCTGCTGCACCACAAACGAGGCATGGCAATTTTTTATATAAATCTTCAGTTTTGGGACCTACTGATTCTAAAATTAATATTTTAACAAACAATAAAAAACGAAAATAAACAAACCATGAGGTTTCATTCCAACTGCTAAACATTTCTCGAATCGACAAAATTGACATTGAGTTCTCGATCGTTTTGTAATGGAACAAGCCAAATCTTTTTGACATTTGTATTTTTTCTTTGCATCACCTGTTGAAATCGAACGAAGGAAAAATTTCTAAATAAACGAACAATTTTCTTTATCAATCTGAATTCGAATTTGATCTACTTTGCATGCTTCACAAGTAATTGCTCTAGAAGTTAAACATTAGCTGTCATTCGATATAAAAAAAAAATAGAAAATACCCGCAATGCCAGCCTGATGCTAAATCTCCACAGATTTTGCAATGTTCATCTTCACCAAAATGTTTCGATGAAGTCGTCGAAGAGGAAGCAGTAGTTGTTGTACTTGATGAACGCATTTGTTGATGTTGAAGATGAGAGTGTTGTTGTTTATTCGGAATCATAATTTGTGTTTGTCGATGATGATGATGATGATGTTCAAATGGATTGGCATACGGATAATACGAATGATTGTAGTATGTTGCCGATGATGATGAAGAGGATTCATTTATATTCGTTGGTATTGTTTGATGAGTTGAATCTAAAAAAGTTGACTAATCTTCGAACGAATTAAAAGACAAAGAAAAAACGACACTCTTTAGAATTCTTCTAGTTTAAAACCAGTTCTGTTTGTTTAGTAAATAAAGAATAAATATTCAACAAAATCATTGATCGACTTACAATGAAATTCATCTTCATCTTGATTAATTCTTTCATTAATGTTTAACATCGACGAATAATTTTTATTTTTAAAAGAATTTTTCTCAAATGCCGTTGATGAAGACATTGTTGTTAAATTATCATCATTACATTCATGATGAGAATGTTCGTATCCATATGTTAACGAAGAAAACATCGGTAGAAAATGATTTTCTGTATTCATTGATACTTTCTCTTTGATGTGAAATGAACAGTAGAAGACAAAAAAGTAAGACTATTTATTCAATGTAGAAGAGAGAGAGAAAGAGAAGAAAAAAGAAAAAAATTTGAATGTTTGAACAAATTTGTTAGAAGTCATTAGAAAAGTCAATAGAAGAAAAGCAAATAGAATTGATCGTCGAATAATAAAAAAAGAAAAGGAAAACGATCAAACGAATTGGAACATTGTAATTTTCGAATAGTTAATCAGCATGAGAAAAAAAAACATAAATTATTCGAAACATTACATGGACCTTGATAATTATCTATGACGTATTTAATAGGAAAAAAGTGTTTTTTCTCTTTTCGAAGGCAACGAAAACGAGAGAAAAAAAAAGTTATTAAAAAGCAAATTCAGTCGTAATTAAAACTAATAGTGAGCGAAACAGTATTGATCAACACGAACCAACAAATCGATTTTCAATGGAATTAGCTATTCCGATTTCAATCACAACGGATACTCTTACGAACGAAATGCAAAATCATTTTCACGAGACAACTTGTTCCTATTTACCTCGACATTTAATTCCCATTGGCAATGTATTTTTATCAATTACATTTATTAGTGTTTTTCTTCTTTTACCATTAATTGAGATAGTAATTGGTGTTGTCTTTATCGATGACTGTTCGTTGAATATTTACATTCCGATTTATCTTGTTTTTGCTGGATTTATTTCATTGATCTGCTTGGTATTTATTATCATTGGAGTAATTAACTAAAGACTTTGAACAAAACGAAATGACTTCATGTTTTTCTTTTTCTAGTGGGTTTTTGTTTTGCCATTACTAGACAATTTCAAATGGAAAAGTATTCGAAATGTTTATTCAAATGCGAGAATAACTTCGAAGATTTTATTTTTTATTGCAATTTGTTTTGCTTTATTCGGTTTGTCTTGGTTCATAGCTGTAAGTTGAATCGTAATTCTTCTTATTCTCAAATCTACATCAATAATAGGGCAATGTTTGGTTTTATACGAGTCAATCGAAAGTTCAATATACAAATTCATTGAATTCTATTGGAACTTATTGTCATCGAACATTATACTGGACTGTATTTTGGTCGATTGTGATTAAATATGCGTTTGTTTGGATGATTGTCTGTCGATTGAATTGTTATTTATGTGTTGATATTCAAAGATATTTAGAAAAACATAAACAAAAAATGACAATTTCAGTTGGTGAACATAGTTTAGATTAGATTTTGAATTTCAAATGGAAATTTTATTTGAATAATTTTAAATAACAACGGATTGTTAAATCATTTTAAAAATGACGTTTCTTTTTCTTTTTCTTCGGTGGTTTTCTCAATTCTTCATCACTTGAATCACCTTCATCACTCGAATCATCATCATCGTCATCATCATCCTCATCACTTTGATTTTGTTCTTGTTCGTCTTCACCTTCTAAATCAGCAAAGAACGAGTTTGTTTGTTTTTTTCCTCCTTTGATTTTTTTCTGATTTAAATTGATTTTTAATTGTTGAGAATCAATTAATTGTAAAGTTTCTGGTGAAGTCGAAGTACTAATTAAATAATTTGTGTCACACGATGTACTTAAACCTTGAATAGGCATCGTACTTGTTCGACCAATAACTGACATGATTCGATGAGGATACAAATTGATTGCACTTCAAATTTAAAATGATTTCTTTTTGCTAAAAATAATAAAATTTCTTTTTTCTACCGAATTTTTCCATCTTCACAACCGGTGACGAGTAGAGATTGATCAAGTAGAGTGAGACATTCGATGCCACCTGGATGACCAGGAAATCGATCCGACATATTACCGAATTCTTTCCAATTGAAAAAGTACAAAACACCTTCCATTGTACTGCAAACTATTTTCTTTCCATCCTTTTCAATAGCAAAATTCAATTCAAATTTCTTTTGATAATTAGAAAATTCTACTTTTATAATTCGACATGCAGTCAAATCACTGTCCATTAATTCTGATTGAATTTGTAGTTTTTTCTTTCGAACATTGTAAACAGTTAATGTTCCTTCGCCACTAAATACAAAATTCGATTTATTTTCTTATTTCGAAAAAAACCAAAACCTTGTTGCTAATAAAGTCCTTCGATCAGGTGCACAAGTCAAATCACTGATATAATCTTCACAATCATGAAATTCAGCCAATGGTTTCTTCTGTCTGTAATCCCATAACTAATCATTGAAAATTTATTTTGTCTTCATTCATCGTGAGATTTTACTTTAACAAAACCATCGTCATCTCCAGTAGCTAAAACACAATTATCCACAACACATAAACAATTAATTGGCGAACTAAATCGAAATTCGAATGGAATTTGAAAAGAAAAAGTTGAGGGTGAACAAACTCATGAGCTCGCTTATATTTTGTAATCATTTTCCCGGTTTCTGTTGATCGTAATTTAATTGATTTATCTTTTGAAACCGTAAGAATTGTTTCACCATCGGGACTGAAACCAACCGATCGAACTGATTTCTTATGAACTTTCATCGAACGATCGTTGGTCATCGATCGTTCGTTTTCATCATCATTGATTTTTATCCTAACAAAAACAAAACACAACACGATGATGATCGATTTGTTTTTCTGTTTAAATACCAGTGAAGATGACCGGATATCGAACCAGAGAGAAAGAAATTCGGGATTGTCGGATGAAATTGTGAACACATAATTTCAGTTGGAAATTCAATTTCTGGTCCATCGTCAAATAACGATGTTGAAACCATAATTAGAAGAAGAATATCTGTATGAATGAATGTAAAACAAAATACTATTCGTATTGGCTTTGTTTTTCTCTGTTGAGAGATGTCACCAGTTGATTGATTGAGAAATTATTCTTTTTCTTTATTCATTTCGATACAAAAAAAGAAGCAAACCGCACATTCGTAATAAAATGCTTTTGAAAGATACAAAACATTCCTTTTGATAATTTGTCTTCGTGCTACATTTTCTCATATATCGACCGACAAAAAAAAAGGATCAAGATTAACAACAAGCTGGATTAAATAAAACGTTCGAATATGAATTTTAGAAATCGTCTATTGACTTGTTGCAATTGAACCCGATGAATGTGAACTTGTTGTTCGTTCAACAATCTGTGCTGTTGTCCCAACAACAGAAGCAGGAGCAGCAGGAGTAGCAGCAACAACAGCCTGTGTTGTAAGATGTGCTTCACTTGAAGCGATAGCCTCAGTACGAATAACAGTTGTTGATCTTGATGTGAGAAGACGATTGGCATCTTCAGCTCCCAAACTAAAATTTTTCAAAAATTCGAAATTATCGACGAATGCCGAAAGAACTTACGCAGCCACTTGTTGAGTAATCGCATCGACATGAGCATTGGCTTGTGCTTGAGCTTCACGTAAAACGCCCATTTTCAATCGATTGGCTTCTTCATTCAACTCATCGATACGTTTTCGTGCTTGTTCGAGAATCAATTCTTGACGTAAATTTAAATCTTTTTCCAATGCGGCTAAATTAGCTGCTTTAGCTGTGTCTAATTCTTCGACATATTTCTGTAATTTATCTTTATATTCGTCTTCGATTGTTGCCGTACGAATATTAGCATCGGTTAATAAGGTTTGTTGTTGAGCTTGGGTATCGGCAACGACTTTGGCAATGGCGAATGTAACTTCTTCGGAGATGAGTTCAGTTTTCTGACGAGAATATTCGTCGATTTGTTGATGAGTTGTACCTTAAATTCGAGAAAAAACGAAATTTATTAACGAAAATTCGAAGTGAAAAACAAAAGAAACCTAATCGACCGAGAAGAACGGCCATTTTTTGTGTATTTTCCATGGAAACTCTCGATTGAGTTTCCGTACTAACAATCGATTTCACAGCCACATTTTCAGCAACAGCTGTATGCGCAACAGCTGAGCCGGTTGTTGAACTCGCTTCGGTTGTTGAAGGCATTGTTTTTATTCAAAAAAGAAAAACGAAGAAATGAATGCCAATCCGCAGCATACTCGTCTTTTTATAGTCGAATATTTGTCTGTTATCTCTTTCTTTTCAATAACAACACGAAAGAGAAAAAAAACGCTTCAATCTATGTGCACTCATTTGTTACACACATATACAGTCTCTTATCACACAAATTTGCTACGGCTATTTTTCATCTGCGAAAAATATTTCACGAGAAGAATTGGCAGATGATATTCAGCAAAATAGAAGTTCAGTCAGCTGAATATCTCGTCACGACACGTGAAGAGAAGAGAAAAGAAATCAACGTACTGCTGCTTTTTTTTCGTTCTCTCTCGACTAAGAAGAATAGTCGAGTGGTTATAGTCGTTTGAATATCCCGATGATGTTGTTGATTTAAACCCAGCTCTCTGTGGCTAAAAGTCGTTGATGATAATTGCACGTAGCAGTGCATTGTCTGAGGGATATTGAATTTTGTTTTATTTCTTTTTTTTCGAAGAAGAAAAAAAAAAGAGAAAGAGATCGATTCGAACAACATCGATACAGTAAAAGACAAAAAAAAAAGAAGAAAAGAAATGAAGAAGACTTCTGCTCATCGTGTATTCGTCTGTCCGTTTGTACACACATCAAATCAAAAAATAGATTTCGACAGATTTTCTGCTGTTTATTAAATGTCTGTTGCACGGAAACGTGCGGCTTGTTCTCGAACTCCTACAAACAAACGAAAGTCAAAGGAACATTTTGAAACCAAAATTTCTTCAGACTTTTTTCATATTCTGCTTTATCTTGCATATAAATCGCATAAGCTTCGGCTTGAGCTGGATCTTTGGCATTTGGTTCGTTTAATAATTCTTGAATGCCAAGTAGAATCTGTTTGATTGTTATTGCAGGACGCCAATCTTTTTCTTCGTCGAGTAACGATAAACATACTGTTCCACTCTAAATATTTCGCAATCAATCATCGATTTCTCTCGTCGAACTATCTATCTTACGGGATAAATATTCGGATGAAAGAGTGGTGGTTCAAATTTACATTTAGGCGGCGTCGATGGATAATCATCTTTGAAGATCATGCCTGAAAAATTCGATTTGATTTTCGTTTTTTTTTTGACAGAAAAACACAAAAAATACGAACGTAATTTGAATAAACCACCGTCCCACGCGGTACCTGCTTTGCCTGAATCGTAAATCGAATAGAAATGCATTCGAATTCGTTGTTTTACTTACCTGGAATTCCACATTCCCAGTTGAGAAGATTTAGAGTACCATCAGGATTCTTCGAAGGTCTCTACAAAGAAAAAGGTGAGATCAGTGGAATTGAAATTGATGAATCTTACAGCAATGAAACCAAAAGGATGATCTCGTCTCCAAGCTTTACGTTCTTCAGTAAGACGTGCAGCTGAAATTCCAGCCATTCGATTTGAAATCTTAAAGTAGAAGGAGAAGAAAATATTAATAAAACAAAGCGAGAAATTTCCATTTTAAACCAATTGGATAATTGAGAGTGTCCATTCTCCTCTCTCATTGCTTCATTTCATTCATTTACAAAACGATTTTACATTTTCAACAAATATTTTCTCGTTCCATCAATTCATCATTTCACAAATTTTATTTATTTCAAAACAAATAAAAACATTTTTCACGTCAACATAGATGACGCTAACCATTCGTCGACGTGACACACCGCATATTTATTTATATTTTTCTCTTACGAAAATGCAAAAAAAAATTACTGAATAAATATTCAATTGAATGAGTCATTTCATCGACTATTGAGAAATAATTTTGCTAATTGCTCGTAGATAAATCGTCGTGATGCCAACATCATGCAATACTCATGATTACGATGGACAATTGCGTGCTAAGTGGTTTGAAATGAGACCGATGTTACTAGAAAAATATCTTCCCAAGTGTCTTTCATTTGAAGCAACAGTGAATGAAATCGAAACGTGGTTAGACGCGAAATATTACAATGTCAAACGAATCGGTCGAGCACGTCGATCGCTTCGAATTCTTCGAACACAACGACCGAGTAATTTCGATTCGAGAAATGAAATCGATGTCGAAGAACTTTTGCCGATTCTCTGGCATCAAGTTAAACAACAACCGGACATTCACAATACTTTCTACGAGCAATTTTGTGATATCACAGGAGGCAGTTGTTCACAAGGCAGATCAACTCGACTCTTTCAATTTCTATTTCTTTTCGATTTGCCTATCGATAATAATCCATCACCACCAACAACAACAGAAACTAAAACCGAAGAGCCAACAACAACTGTGGATGTATCATCACTATCTTTAAAAGACGAACAATTGCCGCAAGATACCAACGAATAGAACTTTTTTACTTGATTTTTGAAAGCTAACTAACTGTCTGATTAAAATCAATGTCCGATGTGAATCGATATGTTATGTAATGCAGATAAAGAATAAGAATTCTACCTGATTGTAATTTGATTAAAAAAGAAACTTGATGAAGGTTATCTCTCGAAATCTCGGTAGAATTGATTTTTGATTGTAATCAACGATTTTAGTAGTCGATAAAGCATAGATCCTTCGTTTGACAGGTGTTTCCGCGTTGAAATTGTCATTTGCGAGTTGTGATAAATTATCAACAATCCAAATCTGTTTGATTAATGAATATAAAACCACGAGAGAGACAGAGAAAGAGAACCTAATTTTTTAAATCAAACAATATTACGTCAAAGTCCGTGGAGAGAACACGAGAGAGAACAAGAAATTGTTCTTGTTTTGCTGTTCTCTTTTTGTTCTTATCAATGAAGAAGTAAAATCATCAAACATTTTCATCGATGTTAATGTCAAATCGATTGATTTTCTTCGTTGTGAGTAGTTACCGTCAAAAACAAGATAAAATCATCGAAATTACAACTTTTCTAGATTTGGCTTTTATTTTTTCATTGTTTAATTTCGGATTGTCATGAAGAAACAACTAATTATGAGATATTCAATTCGACATCGTTTGTTAATTTAATTGATCAAGGTACAAAACAGAAAAAAGAGATGTTTTCGTATTGTTACTACTTTCTTCTAATTAAAATCAGTGATAAAAAAAAGTTTCAATTTTCCTCATCAGACAGAAAAAAAGCTGAGTTTCGTCTTTTTGTCTAAAAGAAAAAGAAAAACGAGAATGTCGGTTGGCAGTGAGTTTTTTTTCTTATTTGTGAATAAAATTGTTCAAAATCTAATTTAGTTCCGATATTATTTTCGATAATATCTTTAACAATTCGACCGGCTCGAATCAATGAAAACGAATATTTCTATTCGGTTGATATTCAAACGAATACAACATGCTCGACGAAACAACATCCTCAAATCAATCAAACATTCATTTTTCAATCGATGAATTATCCAATTCAACGTTGTTTTCTATCAACTAAACATTCGATTTGTGATCAACTTGTTTATGGTAATAAAACAAAGGTTAATTCACAATTTGAAACGAGATTTTTCTTCAAGGGGTTAATTATACCATCGATGGATTTATTTTATGTGGAAATAGAAATATTAGTTTAACAACTCAAGAACAACTCTATGGTACAAAAAGAAATTCAATTGAATTTTATTTGAGAAAAGATTTCGTTTCGATTTTCAGAAACCATCCAACCGAAATATGTGAATAGTAATTCAACATCAAAGTCCATCGATAGTTTATTTCTTCTACCTGGTTTATTTAATCGATTGATTGTCGAATTAACCGATGCCAATCGAACATGTTCAATTGAATATTCATCAATAAAATCTCCATTTTATCATTGTTTATTCAATAATTTGCCTCCAGCACAACAGTTTGTTTTAACCTCTTCATTAGTAACAACAAATAATGAAACATTATCAGGAGATATTCACATTGTTTATACCGGTATGTCATTAATTCATTCATTGAATTTTTATATAAGTGAATTTAGAATTAGAAAATTTGAATTTTTCTTGTCAATTAAATCGAACAAGTCAACAAATTGATTTCTCCTGGGCGAATTTACTTGGAGTAGATTATAAGAATCTGTCGATTGTCATCAAAACCAATGACAATCAAACAATAGGAAATCTTGTTTGTGATCCATATGTATCATCGGGTATTTGTTCAACAAGATCCTATCGATTCGAACCGGGAAAAGAATATGAAATCAATGCGAAATTAACAAAAATATTTTCGAATTTTCATGGACAAAGAACAGAAACATGTTCAATTAAAACAAGTGAAAAAATTTTTGGTTTTTTATTTGACAAAATACAAATTTAATTTGTTTAGATTTGAGTGAAATTTCATTAAATTCAATTCGACATGAATTTCTCAATGAAACAACCGTTCGAATCTTTTGGTTGGAACAATTATTTTCACTTGAAGTTCGTTTGAAGAATCTCGAAACAAATTCGTACAAATATCCAAATGAAATCAATCGAAAATCAGCGTTATTCATCGATCTACCTCAAGCATCGATCTATCAACTAGAATTCACAATTTCAAAACGAAATTTTCCATCACTCAATCAAATAACTAATTATCTCATACAAACAGGTCAATTTCTCCACTAAAACAGAAAACAAAACACTTGAAGAAACTCAAATTTTCAGATTTTAAAAAATTAACCATCGAATCTGTTATTCGTTTATCGGATAATATTTTAATAATCAATATAAATGAATATGATTCATTTCGAATTCACGTCATATATTGTATCGAACAGTTAGACGATGCAAATCTTCAGATTTGTTCAACATCGAACATCTTTTCTGATTTATCTTCGGGAAGAATTTATAATGTTTCAGTTCATATTCAACGAGATTCATTTCAAATGAAATTCTTTTGGACGAAACAAACGGTTTCGAAGTTTGTCAATACGAGTAAATTTATTTTTCTTTCGAAATTTTAATAAAAACAAATCAAATTTTCTAGATTTATCTCCATTACGAGTTCAACCGTGGAAAGTTGAGAAAACTTGTGGTGTCGATTTGTTAAATCATTATGCGTTCGATCATTCGATTGAATGTCTGTCAAATGACCGAATTTTGAATTGTAATCAACTTTTATGCGGATGTCGATATGTTTTTCGAGTGAAATTTAATCAAACAAATATTCAAAAATTATGTTCACAAACATCGGATTGTGATTTTGTATTCAATGATCCGAATTTGACAGCAATTCAATTTCAAACACGTAAAGAAATCAAATTTCTAATTGAAAAATTGAATTACGATTTTGTTTAGCTTTGGAAACTGTTGAAAATCTTCGAATTATTTCGATTTCTCCGTTATTAAAAGAAATTCAAGTCGATTTCGATCGACCCATTGGTTGTTTCGATCGATTGATTTTAATTTGTGACAATCTTTCATCGAAACAACGAAAAACTGCCAGCAATTCAACGATTTGTACCGATCTAATTCCGAATGAATTCTATCGAATTTCTGTTGAAACAAAACGAACTGGTTGGACAAGTGTTTCCTCAACATTCATTGAAACTCAACTCAGTCTAACACAAGATTCTCAATTGAATACAACAAGTTTTCAAAGAAATCTTTCTTTTTATCTCTTATTTCATTATCGTTCTTAGAAACTGCAATCGCATCCGCTGTGATATCCCCGATTATCGTATTCCTAGTCGTCTTTGTACTGATTCTACTCGGCGCACTTTTATTTGTTTATCGACGGCGTCATCAGTATGAAGATACGCGTTCTTTTTCTTTTTTTACAGAGATCATTTTATATATTCGAATAGATCAAAAAAAGAACAAACGATCATCGAAATCAATCAGACAAATAATACGATGAAAATGAATCATATTCTCAATCAAGTCAATATGTAAATCATTTCATAAGAGAACTAAAAGCATAATGTTTCGATTTAGATATTCTCTGTCCAAGAAAACACCTTCAACTCATGCACAAAATCCTTTTTCAAAGTAATTCGAAAATAAATGATCTATATTTGACAAAAAAGAACAATCTATTTTTAGATTAATTCGAATAAAAGATCTTCCTTTTGAATACGAACAATTAATTGCAAATAATTATTATCAAATTTCACAAGAATTTCTTGTTTGTTCTTTCATTTTTAAATATTCTATAATATTTTATTTCTATTTACCCAAAAAAAACAACAACAACAACAGAAACTTCAAAATAATCTCGAACAATTCCCAAAAGTAGTCGAATGTGATCAATTATTCAAAAATCGATACAAAGATATTCGACCTTGTCAGTGGTTTTTCGTCGAATTCTTCTCAATTGATTTCTCTTTCGTCTTTAGATGAACATTCTCGTGTTAAATTAATTCCAACGGATGAATGTGATTCAGGTTATATCAACGCCAATTTCATTAATGTAAGTCACATCTAATTTCGTTCCTACAAAAGAATCTTGTATTTTGAATTTATCAGGGTTTGAATAATCCGCGTGAATATATCGCCTGTCAAGGTCCATTGAAAACAACAGTTAATGATCATTGGCGAATGATTTGGGAACAAAATGTTCAAATGATTGTTATGTTAACTGCGTTGAATGAACGAGGAAAGGTAATTTTCATGGAGAAAAGTTCTTTTATTTTAGAAGTCAGAGAAAAACATTAAGAAAACAAGAATGAAAAGCAAAATCATAAGACCAAAATCGTAGATTTTCCAAGATACAGATTGAATTTGATTGTTATTCGTTGAAAAATGTATTTTTTTAGTAAATGATTGCGAATGAGGACTCATGACTAGTAAACGTCGAGTAAACCAGGTTAATTTTGCATATTGAGGTGGTGTAAGTAAACAAGTCACACAATTATTTGAGCAGATTTGTTTTTTACATCGATATCGTGTAAATGTGTTTTGAATCTTTGAAATAATTTCATCCGATGTTTCACCAATAAAAAATGAAACAGCTGTATCAAAACCATAAGATTTTAATATCGAGGAAAATGTTGGACCTAATTCATTGTCAAGGGTTAAAAGAAATGATTGACGATCTAAGTAAAACCAATTGTTCATTTTTGTTTGATAATGTTATGTGAATTTCGAACGGATGTATATATATGCTAAGATGAACAATGATCGTCCGAGATGTTAGTCGACCTGAAATGCTAATTGTTCACCTATATTTTGTCCTTCAATAGAATAAATGCGAAAGATATTGGCCAATGAATTTAAATGAAGATGAACTCTATGGAAATATATCTGTATGTGTAACATCGTGTGTTAATAGTAAAATATTTGATCTACGTTATATTCAATTGAAACAAGTAAACAGAAATAATTAGAAAATTAAATGAGAAAATAAAAATATTTTCGTTTTGACTTTTTAGAATAATGAAATTCGTGTAGTAAAACATTACGCATTTAAAATGTGGGATGATCATACAGTTCCAACTCATAGTGATAAATTGATTGGTTTTATTCGTTTAATTCGTGCGGAGTATCGTTCTCAACGAGATGCTCCTCTACTTATACATTGTAGTGCTGGTGTTGGACGAAGTGGAACATTTATTGCACTTGATCGATTATTACAACAATTTGATAAATCATCATTTGATGATTATTTGGATATCTATGGAACTGTTCTAGATTTGAGAAAATCAAGAGATAAAATGGTTCAAAATGAAGTCAGTTTAGATTATTTATTTTTTGTTCTATTATTATGATTATTATTTTAGCATCAATATTTGTTTATTTATCGATGTTTAAAAGAAGAATTCGAAAGATCAATAGGTAATAAATTAACTGGAGTCAAATTGTGAATTTCTAATATTATAATCATAGGGAATGCTAATGATGCGATTGTAGCTGATGATTTTGTGTGATTGTCATTGTGGCTAAGCTTCTCTTTTTTTTTTGTTTCTATTTGTATTATTATTTTTATTGACAAAGAAATTTATTTTGTCGGTGGTAGAATTTGATCTAAGTTCAATTCTATTCTTTTGAAATTGTTAATATGAGTTAATAGAATTTGTTGATGATCTCTATTTGTTATTCCATAATTTTGAAGAGTGCTTTCATTAACGTGATTAAGAAGCCAATATTTGTCGACGTTCTTTTCTCGAAAAATACGAGCATAGGGTTCAAATTGTTTGCCCAAGGATTTAATCCAAACATCAACATGTTCCAATGCTTTTAAATCGTTTATAATTGAATTGACTAGAAAAGAAAGAAGATTCAATGTAACACAGTTTCTATTCGAATGGCAAATTCTCACTTTTTTCTGTAGACATGGGAGATGGATTGAATGGTGCTTGAGTAATACCTTCTGAAATCGTTGGATGTAATAATGTGCGCGATGTTTGGGTATTTGTTGAGTTTGACCGATGAAATGATGTTTTACTTTCAGATGATCGCAAACTATTATTGTTATTGGCGGTTGTTTTCGACTTTATTGCTACATTTGTATGAGTTTGACTATCATAGTTCATACTGAATGGAGTAGTTTGACATATATTTTGAAATGCTTTATTGATAGTATCTAAACTTAATACCATCATTTTTTGCGATTGTTTAGGTTTCCATTGTTGACCTTCATATAAAATCCATTCGCTTATACAAGAAAGAAATTTCTTCGCATAAATTCTCTCTCGCCAAGTTTGGTCTAGTTGACGAAAACCATAATAAGCACCAGCTAATTGTCCATAGATAGCAGCTGTTGTATCCGTATCATCTCCCAAATTGACAGCTTTTAAAACACCTGTTTTGAAAGAATTTTCATCCGAATAGAAAGCCCATAGAGCTGCTTCTAATGTTTGAACAACAAAACCTGTGCCACGAATATCTTTTACATTGTCACCAGATTTTTGATACGATCCTTTGGCGATCTCCATAATTTTTGGATGAAGAGGTTTTCCACCAAACCATTTTTCATGTTTATTATAAAAATCTTTCGAAAGAAGTTCTTCTCTACTTTCACCACGAACAGCAGCTACGATTAATGCACCATAATAACGACAAGCATCGTAGGCAAGCTGATCGCCATGTGTAATTCGACCGCTGATTTCACAAAATTGAACGGCACATTCAGGATGTTGATAGAAGAAAAGTGGTACTGGTGCCAATCGCATCAAAGATCCATTACCAGCAACACCTTCTTTACTACAATCCACATCGAATTTTTCTATTAGTTCACAATCAGATAGATAATCCACCCTATTTAGAGGAATCTTATTTTTTTCTGCGAATGATTGTTGACGATTTTCGAATTCTAGTAATGATTCTCTAGTAGCTTTGCCAATATCAAAACATTTGCCTGTCGAAGACATATAACCTTCTCGAAACCACCATTTATATCGAACAAGTTGATCATACGGAACAAAATCTTCTTTTACTATCAATGAAATAGCTAAACATAGAGCCATCGACGTATCATCAGTGAACTAAAATTCTACAATGATTTCATTGATTAGTATATATCAATACTATTACTTGTCCTCTCTCTAATCCCCACGTACCACCTCCTTGCATCGTCTTAACTTGATTGTTTAACATAAATTCTTTGGGTCGAAATTCGACAAACGCTCCAACAGCGTCACCGATTGCTAATCCAAAGAATGAACCTTGTATACGATCAAGTACTGCTGATTTATCGAGTTGCTCTCTTCTACTCGGCCATTTTAACTGTTGTTCTAATTCATGAGGTCGAACAACATTTCCGTCTGATTTTCGTTGAATATTAAGCCAAGATTTATCTCCAGCTTAAATGAAATGTTTTCAAAAAACAATAAATTTTGCGTATTTACTTGTGTGAGGAGCTGATTTAGATCGATTTGTGAGCGAATAACCTGTAGCCATTGCTGAAAAATCTCTACTGCAAATGCACCTATGAGTTTTCTCTCTTCAGCCGTTCTCTTCTTCCGATAAACAAAAAATTGAGATGACGCACATTTTTTTTTCTTTTCAAAAAGAATCTCGTTAAGTAAAGCATAGAACAAAAATCGTTACTTTTTATCTCGATGAATTTCAACATAAGAATAATTTTAGTTCTTTATTGATAAATGTCAATATTTTGAAAAAAAAACTGAAATAATAGAGAATACAGATAAAAATGATAAACAGAAGCAGACATTCAGTACATATAAACAAGCCCCAAACATAGAATAATAATATTATTATCTCATTACGAACACAAGTCTTATCCAATGAAAAATGTGTTTTCTTTTCTGTCTAAAAATATGTCCATTCTCAAGATAACCAATTTTCTCATTATGTGACCTCATGATAAATCCATTTCAATGGAGATCTCGACGTACGTACTGGGATTGACCTTATTAGTAAACTGAAACCATCCATTATCCCTCGATCTTCAATTTTATCAAAAAACATTACTTCGCATTCGAAATGTTTATTTGTGCCAGAATATCGATTTCCGAGTTCGTGTTTTTGCTTAGTTAAATAAACTTTCATTCAACGAAAATAAAAAGAAATGGACCTTCGTATTTTTTTTGTATTATTATTCAGCCTTGAGAACAAACAAACAAACAAAAAGAAGAAGATACGCAAAATAAAACATATGAACTCGATCGATAAAATGACAAAAGATGATTTTTTCAAACAATTTACAGAAAATATTTAATCGATTCAAGAGAAGGAAATCAAATTGGATCCATATCACAGACGTTCGCGCCAAATCAAGAGATTATTTGCCAATAACTACTTTAACAAGTTCTATGAAAAACAAAAACAAACGAATTCAATCATCGATTTCATTCAATCGATTGAATTTACCTTCATATCGAATAATTCCATTTCCAGCTGTGTCGATTTCACGTAACATTTCATCGACTTCATGATCAGTAAATTGTTCACCTAGATTGGTCATAACATGTCTTCGAAATTCAATAATAACAATTTAAGATTTCGTTTTTTCTTTTGTTCAAGAAGTTCTTCTTACCTTAATTCAGCTACTTTAATAAAACCATTGCCATTTTTATCGAACACACGAAAAGCTTCTCTTAATTCATCTTCTTCGTTGTGTTCTTTGGCTCGTTTTGCCATCATGTGTAGAAATTCATTGAAATCGATCAATCCTTTGCCTAAGAAATTCCAAACTCAACTCTTGTAGAATCAAAACAAAAGAGAATTCGAACCTTCGCAATCAAATTCATTGATTAAACCTTTTAATTCGTCTTCAGTAGGATTTTGCCCGAGTGTTCTCATGACACTTCCGAGCGCTTTGGGACTAATGGCGCCGTCTGAATCTTTATCGTACAGAAGAAATGCTTGACGAAATTCTTTAAATAGAAAAATTTATTTCTTTGGAAATTTTCTTTTCTTTTCGTTACCTTGAATTTGTTCTTCAGTAAAATGTTCGAGCTAAAATCACAGAGAAAACAAAAATTAGAATCGAATTCTTCTGTTTAACCTCATGAATTTGATAGAAAACGAAAGATTGTGTATTGATTATAGTTGATTGTTGCATTTGTGGGACAACAAAAAGTCAAGTCGATCGTTATTTTGCTCGTTTAGTTTACAAAACACTATTGAAACTAATTTTGACTTATAACACTGTTGACAAGATCAGATGAAGTAGAAATAAAACCGAACTCGTATTTGTCATCATGTTTTCATGAGCAAATCAAAGAGACAAAGAACAAGATATCCTCTCTCTCTCTCTATTTACGGTAAACTTAACCTTGTCTACAGATGGAATATCCACTCAAACAAACAAAATATCGACGAGTATATCTACGTCAAATAAATAAACTAACTAACTGAATAAAAAAAAGATAGTTTATGTCAAAGACAAGGTCATACTAAATGATTTCAACACATATCAAGGCAATTAAAAACAAGGCGATTTTCATTTTTCTTTACCTCCTTTTGAAATGGATCGTATGTATAGAGTAGATCTATTGCAATCTGTTTTTTAATAGCCTGATCAATACGAATACTCTCGGGCGCACAACGTGTACATAATGTTCGATAGAAAAATTTCGCAAGACACGATGATGATGATGTTTTCATCGAATTTTCGAAGAAATTCTTAGAGTTTTTCGTTGAGCAAGAAAATAACGTTCATGTTTATCGTAATGATCGATGAGAAAGAACAAGTGTAACACCGATCGATAGTATGCTATTGCGTGTCTTGTGGTTTTGCTTTTGTATTCATGTCGAACTCTATTAGAATCATTAGTCTTTTTCTCGTTTTTTTCCTTCTTCTTCTTCATGTTACTAACAACAAAAGATATCGATCGAATATATTTTTAAAAAAAGAAAAAGGAAAACAATGACATTGGCCAACGGATGTCAAAAATAAATAACAGTCAAAAGCGGCAACAGATGCCATATGTGACTAAGAAAGAATATCAAATAGATGAATAAATATACAAAATCTAACACTTCGATTATAAACATTTGTTTCTTCTCAAAACGAAATATTCATGATCATATTATATCGTCAGTATTAACCTTATCAACCTTCGATATTTAATAATCAAATGACATTCTTTTCTTTTTATATCAAATGATAAAAAATGATCCATGATCATTTAATTGTCGTCTATCTTTCGCTTCCTATCAATCCAAAACACATTAACAGAGACGTATTGCTGTTATTCTATGATGGCTGGATAATTCAATATTTCCACATTTTTTTCTTTTGAGTTTTCTCTTATCTTATCAAAGCAAAATCTCGATGAATGCAATATAGGAAAATGTCTTTTCTTTCCGCAGTATTATTTTAAAAAATTGATTTCAAATAAAAAAAAAACGCGAAGAAGAAATTGATCATTTGACAGAAACAGTTGTTTGCTTTTGTTTTCATGGTCATCGACGAAAAAAAAAACGAAGAAGAAGAAGAAGCGCAAATTCTCGCGCCTTGATACACTTATCTTCTCATGTCACTAATAATCATCAACGAGAAAGAAAAGATTGTCAGCTTATCAAAATTAGTTAAGACAAAACGATTCAACAAGGCAAAAAAAAGCAAACCTAGAGAATCCACGGTGAAATCGTTGAGAAGAATCTGTGTAAATCGACAAAACATTTATTTTCTATGTCTACCGAATGACTTTTCTCGTATTAATTATCCATAGTCGAAGATGAATGACAAATTCGATTATGGTTTTTGTCATTTAATCGTAGGAAAAGATTCTTCGAGTTCGATTTGTCAATTGAGAATGGAATTCAAAGAGATCGGAAAATATGTCACGTTTTTGTGATTATTTTGACACTCGCTGCACGAACTAATAGTTGTACGTGTGCGATCATCCACACAGATAATGAGAAGAAAAACTAACTAAATCGAACTTACCCAGTCAGTAACACTTGTTGGCTTTTGACTGGAGTAGAAATTGTTCATGGATTTTAATAATTTGACAAACTCTGTCGCCCATGAATGGATCGAATCATCAATTGTATAAATACACTTTCTGTTTTTAATCTACGTTATCGTTGGTTCTCTCTCCTTTTTTTTCGAATAAATACTTGCTGAATTCCGTTTGTTGCGTCTTAGTGTAAATGCCTGCTGATAGATACTTCTCGTTTCTCTCTCGTTTATATATGTCGATGTTATTCGATCTATCTAAAGGATATGATACACTAGGATAAAGAAAAACGAGAAAAGTAGCAAGCTCGTTATTTGACTTATGCCGACAAGAAAAGAACAGATACACACTATTTAGATACGATGAAAGACAACAACGAGTGTTGCTAATATTAACTCAAAACAAAAATTACCAGTTCCTACCAAAAATATAAACAAACGCGTTTTCTTTTCACACCTACACCGACACCTACGTTTATATCAAACAAAACAATTCAGTTTCTTTTCGTTTTTTTTTCTGTTGGCGAGTTAGATGAGAGACGAATTTGTTGATGGGAAAAGTAGAAAAGTATTTGTTTGAATTTTGGCATTTCGTTTTTGATCGGTTGATGTTTGGATCGATCGAGAGATTTTCTCTCGTCGAAATTGTCGATAGATTTGATTCGATTGTGGAAAATAATATTTTAAAATTATCGATGGAGTTTGTTCGATTTTCAATGATTGAATTTCATCATTTATCCAAACAACTCGATCGACAAGATTTAACAATGTTGAATAAATATCCGACCAAAAATAAAAATCATTTTCGGTCAAATTCGATTTGCAATCAACGGAATTGTCTTTAATTTCTGTTGAATTGATTGAAGAATTTTCTTTGAAATTCTTTGAAACAAATCATCAATCGATTGATTTCGTTTGAAGAAAAAAAAGCGATCTTACAAAGTAATGACACGTGCATTTACTGTGTTTACTGAGTAGAGATAAGGAGGGATCGGAAAATGAAGATGCAGCTGAAAAAAGGTTTTATTTTTTGAGTTTAATTTGAGAAAAAAGAAACAAGCGAACGAACATTGATTAAATGATTGCTGCGGAAGAAGAAGAAGAGACGATTTTTTTGTTTGTTTTTTCTTATTTTTTAATTGATATTTTCTGAAAATATCAGAAAAGAATTTCATCGTTTTCTACACAAATAAACAGGAAAAAAAAGAGCGCGATCATTTTTTTCGATTTACATAAACATTTTTAAAATACAATGAAGTCTTATCTTTTATGTTTTATTTTATTTTCGACAAGAATTTTGAAGCCATAACCATCGATGGAATAATGGGAATAGTTTGAGTTGAAGCAGATACTGATGCAGCAGCCAATGCATTAGTAACAATTGGAGCTAAATATACAACTCCAGTAGTCATGGCTATAGCAGCTGCGCCGATAAAAGCGATGCCAGCGGCATATTTCAAATATTTTGAATTAGATTGGACTGCTATACGTACATTAGCATTAGCATCTGGTTCTATTTGTTCAATTCGATCTTGTAATTGATTATTAATTTCAATAGCCTGTTGTATTTGTCGGCGAGCACGTCGAGGATCAATGGAAATACTTGCTGTAATTTCCAATTGCTGTTGAAGTAAACTGTTGGTTTGTGGATCATGTATTGTTCTTTCGTTTTGTTCAATAGCTGCCTGAAGCACAACAGTATTTTGTTGAACTTCTCTCACAGTTCTTGAACAAATTTGAGCCAAGTTGCTAATAATATTTCCTCCTTCAGTATTGATAATCTCAGCAGCTTGTACGGATATGTTTTCGTGCTGAAGAGATTGATAAATTCTAGACATACTTCTCATTGAATCAACTGTATTAACTACAGTATCAATATCAGCTTGCGAATGATTATTAAGTCTTTCGGCTAACCGGTTGCTATTAATCAATGGTTGCAAATCAGTTTGTAGATTTTGATGTGTATTGATCAATGTTTGAATTTGTGGTAATTCTCGAATTGGTACATTACTATTCATCAATTCAACTGCCAAATTCTGAACTTGATCATCATCATACAATGTGTATTTACAGAAGACATGTAAATATCTAAAGCAAAGAACATACAATTAATTACACACAATTGCTTCTGAGTTTTATTGTGATTACAAAAATTCATTCAATCTGTGAATAGACTAACGAGGAAATATTCCCAAGTGCCTCATCCCATTTTCGTTGGCTCTTATATCATTCGATATGAGATCCCGAGTATGTATACTGCTTAGAAATACACCGATGAAAACAACAATTTTATGATTTTCTGCAAAAAAAACTTTGCAATTGTGTCTTCTTAGTAATGTTTAGGATTACCCCTATACAACATGATGATTAGAAACTGATTTCTGCGATATATAATATTGAAGAATAGGATGTATTCTTCAGTATTAATGGTTAAAATATAAAACGCACCTAACTTTTTGAATCGCTTACTGAGAGACGCTGCTTTGATAAGAAAGCAAGTAAATAGAGACTTTTGCTTTCTTTCTATTTGAAACGAAGGTTATATAGAGTCGAAAAGAGTTGTTCTCTTTGAAGTGCTGATGAAAAAAACCCAACAATCTTTCTCTTTTTTTTATCACATTCATGCTTAGTATCTAGCTACGCCGTAATCGTGCACAATTACGAAATTTCTGTCATAATTTCGCATAAATGTGGACAGTATTTGCAGGAAATTAAAAAAATAGATAAATAACGATACATCACGATCACTGTGCCGTAAATGTGCTCATTTATGCAGAATTATGCGCAGTTACGCCGTAGTTTTCCGCAATTTCATCGTAATCGAATATGTGAGACTTTTCCCACTAGAGGTAACGACCAACAAAATTGTCGAATGCATATTTTAAGAAACTTCAGTGCCACAAAATATTGTTTAATTTAGTGTTTTGATGATCATTGAGATTTGTTAGGATATCGTTCACAAAGTCGATAGAACTGTCCATTTTCTCTTCGTCGAAGCTAAAATGAAACTATGCAACAAAGTTCCAACCATTGCAGTGAACAAATGTCCTTCTGTCTAATGCTGAAATCTGATTGATTTGAGACGAACAGATAAACTGTTTCATTTTTTAGAGCTCAAAATAGTGTTCATTATGAGGTGGTTCTACTGCAATAAAAATGAAATTCCCTAACGCTTGATCACTCTGATATGTTAGTTTGATTTCATTTCTCTTTGTGGATAGCAAGCAGCATTGGCCCGCCACATATACGTATGTCAAGTCGTGACTTTGCCGGCCGGAACTGACCAATGAGCGAATTTCATTGGTCGATTTGTAATCCAATCAATCAATAATAAACGCTATAATTTTTTTGAATAATAAAAATGTAAAATTCGAGAAAAATAAATTCTAAAAAAAATCTGTCAATATAAAATCCTGATAAAATCAGTCGAATATCTTGTTTCCTGAAACAACTGCATAAAAGTGTAATCTAAAAAAAGCTCGACTGATCCTCCATGATTTGTTTTTTTTCCATTCTTTTGTAAATGTCTGTAATCGTGAATGGTGGTCTGTTGTTTGTTTATTTGATCATTGAATGATTGCTTTGAATTTGCGTTTCGTAAATCTCGTTTTAGATGGTATGATGTCTATTGATGAATGTTTAATCTTATTAACTAATCTCAAATCCTCGTTAATTGATCAGAATTTATTTCCAAAATCAATTGAAACAAGCCCAACAACAAGCAGATGATCATCATTCTCTATTTATTTCTAAATCGCTAGTCAATTGTCCCCCTGTTTCTTCTTTTTCTTCGTGTGTATTTATAATCGATTAGACAAATCTTTGATTTGAAACACCCAAAAACCAAACAATCAGATTCTTCGAGAAAAAAAAGGCCAAAAGTCTCATCAAGATGATGTGCTGTTTGTCTGCTGAAGCACGTGAACAGAAGCAAATCAATCGTGAAATCGAAAAACAACTTCGTCTCGACAAGAAAAATCAACGACGAGAACTGAAATTACTTTTGCTCGGCACCGGCGAGTCCGGCAAATCGACATTTATCAAACAAATGCGTATCATTCATGGTACGGGTTATTCCGAAGAAGATAAACGTTCGTTTGTTAAACTTGTTTATCAAAATATATTCATGGCCATGCATATAATGATTCGGGCCATGGATACGCTCAAAATACAATATCGAGATAAGAAAAACGAAGTAGAATTCGATGGTTTTTTTTTTAAATTTGATTTGTTTGATTTGTTTGTTTTTGTAGCAAGAACATGCTGCACTTATCCGATCAGTTGATTACGAAACGGTGACGACGTTTGAATCGCAGTTTGTCGAAGCGATTCAAAGTCTTTGGAATGATCCAGGAATAAAAGAGTGCTATGACAGACGACGAGAATATCAACTAACCGATTCAGCCAAATAGTAAAAACTTCGAAATTCGACTTTTCATGTTTTTTTTTATTTGTTGATTTTAGTTATTTGGATAGTATCGATCGAATCGCCTCGCCAGGTTATTTGCCGACAGAACAAGATGTTCTCCGAGTTCGAGTTCCGACAACGGGCATCATCGAATATCCATTCGATCTCGAAAACATCATCTTTCGGTAGGAATTCGAGTCGAATTTGTTGTAAAATTCTCGATTTTTCGTTTCAGAATGGTCGATGTCGGCGGTCAGAGATCCGAACGTCGCAAATGGATTCATTGCTTTGAGAATGTGACTTCAATTATGTTTCTCGCTGCACTCAGCGAATACGATCAAGTTCTCGTCGAATCGGACAATGAAAATCGTATGGAAGAGAGTAAAGCGTTATTTCGAACCATAATCACCTATCCATGGTTTACGAATTCATCTGTGATTCTCTTTCTCAATAAAAAAGATTTATTAGAAGAGAAAATCATGCATTCACATTTGGTCGATTATTTTCCTGAATTCGATGGTTTGGATTCGTCATTTTGTTTTCTTGTTTTTCGATTAAAAATGTTCGATTTTCTAGGTCCCAAACGTGATGCTCAAGCAGCACGCGAATTTATCCTGAAAATGTACGTCGATCTCAATCCAGATAGTGATAAGATTATCTATTCACATTTTACCTGTGCAACTGGTAAGTCATTGTTTTGTTTTGTTTTGCTACGATGATGAATTGTAAACTTGCGCAGAGGTGCGAGAGAAATTTGTTTTTCTCAATGAGCACAAAAAGTCGATCATCCTTGCCCTGAGTAGCAAAGAAAAGCTTTCGAATTGATCAAACGAATTGTTATTGAATTTAGATACGGAGAATATTCGGTTTGTGTTCGCTGCTGTAAAAGACACGATTCTTCAATTGAACCTCAAAGAGTACAATTTGGTTTAAAACACACGCACAAAGACAGAACGGACATGCTCTCATATTCATTTCAAAGTTTTTTTTTTCTTCTTTCTCTCTCTTAATCTTACACTATTAATTATACTAGAATGGTCGTTTCAAACATTTTTTCTTTGTCTCTTTTTCTCTCTTTCTCTTGATTCGTGTGTAATTCTCGTACAGTGTGCGTGTTCAAAGTCAAATTCGAGTTGTTTCCTCTAGTTCAATTTGTAATTCTTCTTTTTTCGTTCGGAATTTGCTCGACATCGAGATAAATTCGATCCAACTTAACAGTGACACACACATAGACAGGCGAAATCTCTTTCTTCTCTCTAAAACTATCTGTTTGTCATATATACATACCTCGTATCTGTTTTGCTGCTGCTGCTCTCTAGTCTCTCTTCTCGGAATATTTTTTCTTTTTTGTTCAATGTTGTTAATCGTTGTCATTTGTCGTTTATTATTGTGTCTTAAAATATCTTAAATTCGTTTCGTTTTTTTTCTCTTTCTCTTAAATCTATTCGTTTGTTGTTCTTCGTCTACGCATCGACAACAAATACTCATCCTGCAATATCCATTTTTCAAATCTGTCTCTCTCTCTCTTTCTCTCGCTTTTAGCGTCCTCGTTCTCTTTTTTTACTCGAAAAAAACAAACAAAACTTCTTTCGTGTGTGTGTGTGTGTGTGCGTGCGTGTCTTCTGAATTACACTAATCGTTGCGTTGCAGTGTCGCCGCTTCTTCTTTTTTTCATATTCTACTACTACAAGAAGGTTCTCTATCTCTTTTCTCTCTTTTTCTCTCTCTCTCTTTTCTCTGGTTTTTCAATTGTATAAAATAAATAAACGAATAATGAAGAAAACATTTCTTTTTCCTCTCATTTTGTTTTGAATCTTCTAGATTTATTTTCATCGAACTACAAACAACAACAACCAGCAGCAATGGCTGATCAAGAACACGCAGGTTTAAGCGCAGCTGAATTGAAAAAGAAACGAACATTTCGTAAGTTCACCTACCGAGGCGTCGAACTCGATCAGCTATTAGACATGAAAAACGATCAACTTTTGCCATTGTTACATTGCCGAGCTCGACGACGTTTACAACGAGGTCTCAAACGAAAACAAATGGCGTTGATCAAACGTTTACGAAAGGCCAAAAAAGAAACGCCCGAACTCGAAAAACCTCAAGCCATCAAAACACATCTTCGTAACATGATCATCGTACCGGAAATGGTCGGCTGTGTCGTCGGTGTTCATCAAGGCAAAACATTCAACTCGATTGAAATCAAACCGGAAATGATCGGTCATTATCTTGGAGAATTTTCCATCACATACAAACCAGTCAAACACGGTCGACCGGGTATTGGTGCTACGCATTCGTCACGATTTATTCCACTCAAATAGAAGAACAACAACTGTGACGAAAGAGAAAAAGAAACAAGAAGTTTATTGAAAGTTGATTTATTCATTGAATAAATATAGTTTCACTTGAATAAAAACATTCTATTAACTTTTATTTTCTGATTGAAATTGAAGAGAAAAAAAAAACAAAGAGTCAAAATCCGTGAACATCAATTTGTTGATGAAGATTTTGTTTCGATTGAAGTAATGTTGTGACTTCGGTTTTCTGGGCTCGAGTTGTCAACGATTTGTTTTGTTTAAATGAAAATAATTCGATTAATTCCTTTCGAAAAACTCCTCCAGTCAACGTATAAATATAAAAATGAATAGCATGATTCAATTGTCCCATGGCAATGAAGATCGCCGTTAGGAGAGCCATTGCACCTTTCGTTTGCGTAGCAGGAGTCGAACTAAATGCTCGAACTGTGTCATTGATTTCAGTTGGCAATGTAAATACTAAAAAAGCTAAATCAAAAACCAAGATTTGAATGAATTCTGCTCGTAAGACGCTCACCAGCTGCACTGCCGAGTAACATCACAGTTAATTGCTTTTCTTTTTCGTGTTTTTTTCGAGACTTTTTCGAACGCATTGTTGTTGTTATGATTGAACGAATCGATCGACGTGAAGTTAAAACACGTATGAGAATAATTATATTACAAATTAACATAACAACAAATGGAATCACAACAGCAAATAACATATCCAACGAATCGAATATCGCATAGAAACGATCGTATGCTATTACTGAAAAAAGGAGTTTTTTACTTGATGGAACACAAGCCCAAACACTTGGAAAAAGTTCATCGATTTCAAAGCCCCAGAAAATATGTCCATTGATGAGAATCATTGCAACTGTCATGGCAATTATAATTAAAATTGCCGTTCGAGCTCGACAAAATTTATTCGAATTCAACGGACATTGAATCGAAACAGCTCGGTCAATCGACGCGACAGCTAACAGAAAATTCGACAGATCAGTTGTAAAATAAACCATCAACGGATTTAATTTACAAATAAACAATGATTTCACTGTTAATGTGACATTGTTAAATGACGGAAGAACAGTATCGATAAATGATGCACTTAATGAGGCGATATCGGTTATAGCTAAGGCGAGGAAATAAATAGCACATGAACGATGTCTCAACGATGGACGACTAAATACGAGAACACTTAGGAGATTTCCAATGATACCGATGATGAATATTGTTAAACAGATATATTTATAAACAATTGTTTCGGTTAAATGTTGATAGGGATCATAGGATGATGATGATTCCGAGAGGTTTCTAGCGAATGTTTGGGATGTTGATGATGAAAAATTGAATAGAATTGTATTTGATCGAGAGAGATCGTGGAACGATTTACCAGAATTGATGTCGTCGAAGTTCGATTGCATTATAAATACTAAAAGATTTTTTCAAATAAATCAATTTGAATTTCGACTCGAGAAAGACAACGAACGAAGAAATCTGCTCATTGTAAAAAAAAGAATAGAAACGACTTCGTTACTTCAACGAGTAGTTATACTAAACAGACGGTTCTCTTTCTCTGTCTCTTTCCTTAAACTACGAATGGTTTTTGTGTTATTTCCTATTGTCATTCGAATAACATCTATGAAAACAAACTGTATATAACCAATCAAAAGTCCAATTACATGCCAATTGCAATTCCAAACCTTTGCTAAAAAAACTTCAAGAATAAAATTTCAATCGAAGTTATGTCTCTCGTAGCAAAAGAACATTGAAGTAACTCAATACGTTATTTGTTATGCTCGACAAAAGAAGCAAATATTACAATCAAAATTTATTCTTTCCTCTCGTCTTACCAATTAATAATTATGCACTTTCCTTCCTTTTTTTATTTTTTCAATACTTGAGTTTTTCGTTTACCGATTGTCACCGATGCAGACAATTGCCGTCGGTGATCGAGATCATTGCAAACAAGAATTGTTTATGCTATCGGTGCTGGATGTTTCATTGAATCTGAAATAAAATATAGAAGAAAAAAAAACTAAGAAACGAGAGAAAATCAAATCTATTCATGTAGAATTTTGATTTGAAATAAATTAGTTTCTTTTTCTCTCCGTACGACTAAATCTTATTGATAATCGATCGATATATCTCGTTCGTTTAATCAAAATCAATTCTCAATTGCTTGACTTCGTTTTCTTCTTCGTCGTCGTCGTCTCAAAGATATTCGCAGATAAAAAAAGACATACGAAGGAGAAAAAAAACTCGATTCTCAAGAGTATTAAACGATATGAAAGTATGTGTAGAATCGATAAAAAACAATTCAGACCAAATCTATTTTCTTGTTGCCATTTTGTTTTTCAAACAACTAGACCAACAACGATAAATACTCGTAGGTTTGGCTTTTGCCTGACTTCTCAGAAGAAGAAAAAAGCTAAGCTTGTCCGATGGCACAATGCCATTTTACTTCTGGTTCGTTTTTTGAATGAATAAGCACAATAACAGTATAGTAGAACAAATCGACTAGTTCATAATCAGATTAGAATAACTTACCATTCGGTAGTGTCATGACGTAAACAAAAACGGAGAAGAAACAACATAGATAGTCGAATTATTATGTTGGCGGAACTCAGCATCATCTTCATTTGAGATGTATTCAAATATACAAATGATGCTCTCTAAATTTGATTCAATCTGACAATACAATCTTGATCTTTTCTTTCTTTTATAAGCTCATTTTCAATTCGAAATCAAACGACAAAACAAAAGAAAGAAAGAAAAAAAGATCTACAACTATTTGATCTTTAAAATAGAATTCTAAGCGAAAATAACTAACGGTGAAATAAACTTTTATTAAATCAGAAATATAAATTATATTTTTTATATGATTATCATATATGGAAAGAGATAATTATGACATACGCACACACACACACATCAAAATAAAGGAGAAAAAGAACTGTTTTCTCTTCGATGTCTCATCTACTTATTATGATTATGAGTCGAACAAGACAATAAGTATTGTTTTCAATGATTATTATCAGTAGACAGGAAATACAAGAGCACAACGAACGAAACTAATAATAGAATAGAAATTTCACACTTCTAACAACTGTTTAGTTAAATATGCGAATATAATTGTCACATTGTAATGTTATCATACAGTTAACTTACGTCAAGAAAACTCTAAATGATTAATATGGACGTTCGAAGTTTCCTTTCTTTCTGTTTTGTCTTTTCTTTCTTTCTTTCTTTTCTCTTTCGATTTTCTTCTATTAAAGGAAAGCATAGTTGTGTTTGAGTATGTCTTTCGTTTGTTGATAGATTGAAGAACAAGTGAAGAGAATAGTGTGGTTGAAAAGTCTCTTAGAATGCGCAAGAGACTGATAGCAAAGAAAAAGGCACGCGAAGATTTTTGCATTATGATTATCATTGTCTCTCTTTCTTCTTCTTCTGCTTCTTCAGCTATTCATCGATCCGGTTTTCCCTTTCAGTCTCTAACACACACACACACTATTCGTTCGACAACAGTCTAAATAATGAAGACTACTAGAGAGAAAAGGAAGAAAACACAAGAGAACGAATGAAAAACAAGAAGAAAAAGCAAATAAAATAAGATTGACTGTTATTTTGTTCGATTTCGACGGATAAAACCTGTTCTCGTTCTCTCGTAATGGACTCAATCAGAAATACGAATACACCAAAGTCGTTCAAAATTTGTTCACGGTCAATCAAATAAAAAAGCAACGTGAAGAAAGAAAAACAAAACGGAAAGAGAGGAATCATTTGTGAATACACACAAATCTCAATAATGAAAAACAAAACGAAAGAATCCCATCGAAGTTAATTGATGATTTGAGTTAATCCACATGAGAGATCTCATTTTGAGTAAATTCTATCCTTTGCTTTCGTTTAATTACTCTCAAACGCTGGTCGTTGTCAGTATTCTCTAAGGTATCGTTGTTTCCAATCAATAGATACATCTATCTTTCCCCAGACACAGCTTTTGACTAGACAAACAAAAAATATTTTTCAATTCGACACATCAATGACAAAACAATATTCCTCTCTTCATTAATCGACACACTCAGATTTCATATGATAAATCCATCATAAAAAAAAACAAATTCCGATCCGATCTTCGTCAAGCAATAAATCGAATATGATTTGATCAACAGTTTTTCTCCTTTTTCTTTTGTTTTTATTATTTATTGTATTCCGATAGAACTCGATTTAATAAAAAAGATAATCGACATCATGAAAAACAATAAAACAAAAGAAGAACATTCTGTGTTTTATTTGATTTCGATTGATCAAACAAATGTGTGGGTTTTATTTATCGCGAAACAAAATTATCGAACGTGACAAATAGTCTTTTCCATATGTAATCATCCAAAACATCGATAAGGAAATATCTGTTGAATCAACAACGGTTAAGTAAATACATATGAAGATCTTTATCATTGAATAGATCGATTGATTTTCTCTCATTGTTGACAAATTTCATTCGATTTCAATAAACTAAAAATAAAATTCAAGCAAAAGACATTCGAATTGTTTCATTTATTTAGCTTATCATAAGGTTATTTCTGTTGAAGAAGCTCGTCTATATTTAGATTGTCAAAAATTGTATTTGTCTTCGAAGAAGAATTGTTTCTATTTAAGATAGAGTTCTCTTGATTAATAATAATAATAGATATCATACATCTCAAGTTCGCCTCAAGAGAAACCATTCTCCCAATTGATACCTTTTTCTTCTTCTTTTTTCTTTACTTGGTTTTCTTCTATTGACATACATTTGTTGATATATGTCATCGAAGACAAAGATCAATATTCATCATGTCGAAAAACTTGTTTTTAGCCAGCAGAACATGCAAAAGAACAAGTCTTTCAAATATTTTAATTAGTCACTTAAACACATTGAATGTCAAAGCTTTTTTCTGTAAATCCTCGAAGTAAATCATTATGAAAATAACAGCAAAAGAAATTTGTCCAGATGTAATAATTACAACAATATGTGATCGACGTTCTTTTCAATAAGCTGCATAAGTTTATCATTAGTTTTTGATTCATTATTAATTGATGATTCGACGAAAACTTATTGACTAATTTATATTCGAATTTTTAATTGACTTCCTTCGAGAAGAATTCGTCATCACAGTTCACGGAAGACTCATGTCATGATCATGAATTCTTTGCATATATATATATATATATATACACGCATAAAGTATTATTTGACAAGTTTTTCTTTTTTTGTACTAAACAAATGAACGCTAAGAATAAATTATCACATTTTTTTCGGTTCATTTACTTAATTGTGAAATAAAAATTTACAATAGTTCAAACAAAACAGCAATTATCGAAAATATCTTTTAGTCCTGTAAAAAGTGTATTCATCTAGAAACAGTTCATCTTATTCCGCAGAGAACATTTTTTGTTGACAAAGTGCAATAGTTCGTTTAAATCACAATGATTTAATGGTATTCACCTTTTTCGGACGGAGATCGGTTTGGTTTGGTTGCTGAAACAATTTCTGGATTGTTTGCTTGACGTGATTTAGATAATTTCGAAAGAGTATAAACCAAAAGGAAATCATCCACCAACAGCAGCCATGACAGGAATTAGCTCGATCACGAGTTGTAAATGAATTCAAATGACGAACGTATCAGTTCGTGATCATTTTTTCAGGAATATGTGCTGGAAGTTCGACATCACCACTGATAATTACAGACAACCAATCCATGAAAGAAAAACAGCGTCATCTATCAACATCGATGTTTCCTTAACATTTTTCTTAGATCGAATTTTTGAGTTTCTCATGAAAATATAAAAACACGAAATCAAATCGTTGAGACTTTTTAATCTCAAATATTGAAATGAATGATTGATAAGTCGTAACTATGGAGATATTTCTTCATTCGGAATCGATATTAGTCAATTGATTTCTTGTGGGCAAAAATGGCTGAACAAGGACCAAGCGAAAGACGTGCCAGTAAAAAATCGTTGAATGATGAGAAACCATTGATGGGCAAGAAAAAAACGAAAGCTGAATTAGAACAAGACGCTTACATGTCTCGACAATATGATATTGTCATTGGAGAACTCAAAGCAGCTGAAGCTAGAAATCGGTAATTCAAAGAAAAATCTGTTTTTTTTTCAACAAAAAAAAAGTTTTTAATAAAGAATTCGAGCAACTCGTCTCCGTTTTGGCAAATCACATCGCGATGAAATCGATCAAATCATTGCTTTTCAACCGAATGCATTAAGTGCCCTTCGTTTCGAAGCTTTCATGTCGAATTCATCATCAATGCAAAAAGAAAAATATGCAACATCATCATCGATTCATTCATCACCTCGAACAACAAGTGCAACTACCAACGAAAAACCAAAAGATTCATTAACACAAATTCAACGACGAAGAGTTCAAAATCTTCTTCTCGACGATCAAAATTTATTAGTCAATAGAACCGGTTGAAAAGCAAATTGTTCTTCTTAACTTGATGAACGTAAAAGACGAGTTATAATTGCATTCTAAATTTGTATTTTGAAATAATAAATTCGAAGATCAAAGTGTATTTTCACTTACCGGCAATGCCCAAAGAAATAAAACGATGAAAATAACAAAACAAGCGACAATCAATAATCCAATGATATACCATTTCGATTTTTTCCAAATAATATTTTTAAATGTACGATACGGAGATGTAAACCAAAGAAAAGATGTTTGAGGACGTCTACAAATCAGATTGGTTTTCTGAGGGTGTCAATAAAAGTCAATGTGTGTTATTACTGAGGTGGTTCTAATTTGGGATGTTGATTAGGCGATTCTCGACCTCGTCCTGCTGGTCGTTCTTCAGCTTCGTATTCCGTTAAAATTTCTAATTCAAGTTCAATTTTTCCCTAGAAATATATTTTCGATTTCTGAAACTCAAAAACATTTCGTTTTACAGTTAATTCGGGATTTCCACTCTGTAAATCGACACACGGCCACCAGCCTTTCAAACGTTTGACTTCGAAAATTGAAACACAATTTTCTGTTTGATTGTTTAAATTTTCCAATGTACAAACATCGGCATCTTTCGCTGGTTTATACAAACGATTTAAATCCAATGTCAATGCACCTAAAATTCAATCGGTTTTCTTTTTTTTTTTGATTGATTTCTTTGAAATTCAATTACCGAGAAAATCGTCGGGAGAAAATTTGTCATTGTCCCAAATTTGAAGATTTAAGATCGGTGGAATTTGTAATTCTGTTGTATCGTAACTCCAGAAATGTTCTTTCTTTTGTATTGAAACAACTCGTTCAGCAGGAAAATAGAAAAAATTATAAACAAATCGCCAATTAAAATTGCCTTGACCATCCATCGAACTGATTTTCGAACGAACACAAACATGAAAATGAATCCATTGTGAATCGAATTTTCTTACCGATAATGAACATCAGTCTTTTGAACGTCACTTTCTAATCCACTGATCCATCCTTTGACATAAATATCCGACATTTGTTCTCCTGTAATCGACGTGTCTTGAAGAACAACTTCACTCGTATTCCAAATAATACAACGAAGAATATATCTTCACAAATTCAATTGATTATTTTCAAACAAAAAATTTCAAGTTACGTACGGTTTGGGTTTTCTTGGTGTGATATTAAAAGGAGGTCCAGGTGGTCCGTTACTATTGTTAAATATATCGATAAATAGTTCGAGTCGTCCTTGTTCGATCGATGGTTGTAAAGGACTGTAAAGTGGCCGTGTTTCGATATGTTCAGGACAAAGAGCAAGTCGATGTAGAATATACAGAGCTAAACGTTCTTCGGCTTCACCGACATCATCGGTTAAATGTTGTTCTTGTTCTAAAATCGAAGAAAACTCTGGTGTTTTCAAATCGAAATTTGATTTCGAAACAAACTGAAATCTTCGAGACGAAAAATAGTTTCTCCGATTTGAACCGATTGATTATCGAGTAATTGAGGTGTTGGCAAATGATTTCGTTTGCAAACTTCAATGAGAATCTTTCTCGGTGTTAGATTATCTCTCCATTGATTGGGTCCAATTCTTCACATTTTTGCAAAATGAACATTTGTGTTTTTCAAACAAAACAACTTACAAATGATATTGCAAAGGTAGACCACAGCTCGGTCGATATTTACTCAATAAACGGTTTTCTAAGTCGATAATCGTCTCTCCGATGAGATCATCCGATGATAATAAATCCCAATCTTTGATTCGAATGATTAAATCTTTTGTTAGGGGAATTTTGGTTTTCAATTCGAACATTCTTTTGAAAAGAAATTCAAATTTATCGAATAACGAAGCAAATCTTCACAAACTTTCCGAAAATTGGATCTGTTGTATTCGGAATTCGTTCGTCTCGGTTGTCGATTTTAGTTTTACCTAATTGTATTTCGATATAAGGATCGGATTTTCCATTTGAATCTTTGGGTTGTAAATCAAATGCTCGAATAACATAAATTCGAATTAAACATTCTTCGACTTGACTCGATGGGAAACTCGTCGACTGATTCGCTATTGCCGGAAGATTTGTATTGTCATCAGTTAAATGATAAACTCGAAAGAATCCTTTGAATTCTCCGACGATTTCATTTTCTTCGTCTAATTTCGTCTTTCCACGATATAATTCAAATGTTCGACAAAAATCTGTGAAACCTTGAAAAATCTCCAACGATTCCAATGAACACGGATAAATCTTCGAAAACAAAACGAATTTTTATTCTTTCAATTAATTTGTTTTTTTCTTGTGTTTACTGTTAGTTTTTCATAGCCTCGTTTCAAATATTTTCCCGATCGATCCAATTCGTTTTTGGATGCGTAGTATTTCGACCACCAATCGATATCATCTTCGATGTTTTTCTACGAAATAAATTCGATTGAAATAGGAAAAAAAAACTGAAATGAAAACGAACTAATTGCGAAAGGGAAAGAGTTTCGTATTTGATTTGCGTTTGAAAACACGTCTTTTGAAGTTGAATCCATTTCGATTCGGTCGCAACTTTCGTTTGAACTTTACATTTTCGAAGAAAATTTTTTATTCGTTTTTTCAGTGTTTTCTTTTCTTTCTTCTTTTGCCGATTTTCAGTCGGAATTAACGATTTTTCTTCTTCAGTCGGTTCGTTTGGCGTTGCAATTGGCGATGAAATTCCAAATTGACTACCATCGGGAGTAAACGCAAGAGAAGGTACTGTTGGATCACAATGAAATGATTCCAATGATTTTATTAAATGAAAACCAACGATGGGTTTGCGTCCGAATGATCGATGATCTCGAACTTTGATGTTCATTGGTGGAATGTAATAATCTTCTTTTGGTAACATCTTAAGTTTTACAAAGAGAACAATTTTTTTATAAAAGTAAAGTGAAAATCAACGTACGACATCGAGAAAGAGGAGAGGTTTGTCGAAATTTGGTGTTTTTTTCGCATTTTGAATAATTGTTGATTGAATTTGTTGATTTCCAACTTCGAAGAGAACTTGTGGCGAATTAATATCGGATAAATAAAATGTTTTCATATTTCTCACTCCCCAACAAACAATCTGAAAGGAAGTTTTGGGTTTTTATCGATAAGAAAAACAACGAACTTCGATTCCTGTTCGAACGAGTTCGGGTCGAATTGAATCGGGAACATCGTATAACGAGCCTCGTTGTGTCGGATAGGCAGGCATTTTATTCGTATTTCCATCATCCGGCAACTAAATTCAAATTGACAATTTACTTTTTCACTCAAAATCGAACGAAAATTTTACAAGAAAAAGTTCGAATGCCGCTAATAATTCTCCAGCTGGATCTTTTCCTCGTTTGATCTCGATCCATTTCAATTTGGCAGCTGGTTTACTTTCATCCGGTGTCAAACGAACTATAGGCAAACATTGAACACGACCAAGAAAATCAGGTCCACCCTTAGCAAACAAATTTCAACGTTTTTTTTCAAATTCATTTCGATTTTCAATTACATATTCATCTTTGTCGAATAATTCAATGAGAACATTCGGTGGATTATGATGAATCTCATCGGGTTCACCGTATAATTCGATATTCTCGAAGATTAATGTCTGAAGAAATTCATTAGATTTCAGAAAGAGAGAAAAAAGCAACAACAAACTTGATCCCAAATAGGACAAAGAGTTTTTTGTATAACTTCTGTTCGTTGACTTTGATTGATAAATGCAATTTGTGCATACGGATCTGTCGAATAAAAATGAAATCGTTCAAGTCAAAATGAAACATTTCTGTACCTGAAAATGAATCATTGTCCATAGAAAGAAGATTTCTTGCTTGATAAATATAAGCTCGAAGTTCGTAGTAATACGCTTCTGAAAAACTTGACTTTTAAGAAAATGACCTTTCAGTGGTTGTTGTTATTGTTACTTTTAAATGTGAGAAATATTCTCGGTGCATTGAGTTCAATTTTAATCGTTTTATTTTTGTTATTTGTTTGTTGATCAAGATTCGATTGAATACGAAAAACAACGTCTGTATTTGAAATGAGATCATCGTTCGACGATAAACAATCGGGAATCATTTTTCTATGCCAACGTCTCCGTCGTGTCATGTCCATACTCCGTTCGTCACTATGAAATTTCATATTGAACATCGGAGCATATTCCCAACCGTCTGCAATCACATCGATTTCATTTAATTTAACCTAAATAAAACAAAGAATAGAGAAACTATGAATACGAACAGAGTCGAGGACTTTTTTCTCGTGAATATTTGAATCCGTTTTCAAAAGTCTCGTTCTCAGCCAACGTCTTCGTCGATTTAAATGAAAAAGTTTCTCAACCGGACACCAACCGTTAATCGATTGATTCACTGAATATTCGAAACCTTCTTGATCAACAGCTCGATTGGTATCAATCGTCCATTCATCTTCCCATTCCCATCCTGCTGGAGGTTCATCTCGTTCGTTTTTACCTTGAACTTTATCTCCATTCTAAACAACAACAAAAAAAACAAAAAACTTTTCGTCAATTAACTCGAAATACAAATTCGAAATCGAACTAAATTAGTCCATGTAATCGCTTTCGGTTGCCATTGTGCACCGGCAATAAGTCGATATTGATTTTCATAGATTTCCTCGGTATATTTTCTGAAGCCAGCATCATCTGCATATCTCGCACTTCGTTCAGGATTAATATACCAATCGTCTTCCCATGTCCAACCTTGTGGAACTTGAAACTGTTCTCTCGGTAAACTCATCTGAAATACAACATTTTTGTCTTTCGAATTAAAAATCGAAATGTTCGACAAACATTTCCAGTAACATCGGACCAAATTGGTCTCGTCATGAGCGGGCCAGTAGTCGACCATTGTCCGAGAACGTTCGTTTGATTTTCATAAGTTTCTGCGTAGATCGTCAATTGTGCGCCTTTCTGTTGTTCTAACCAATCTTTCTCGTGAATCGCTAAGCCAAACCAGATTTTCACTCGAATTTCAGCCGGAAGAAAATGTTTCTTTTGATCTAAACCTGGCCATTTCATTGTTATCGTTTGTACTTGCCCGCAAAGATGACCCGAATAATCGACATTTTCCGAAAAGAAAACTTCATTCGCAGGAATTCGACAATAAGCCGAACGTTTTCCATTGGATATTAACCAGATAATCACATCAGGAATGCAACTTTGTGGCTAAATGAATAATCGTTCGAGTTTTTGTTTTGTCAATTGATGATCTTCTTACTTCTAATTGAAGATATTCGAGAGTTTGTTGAGTATCTTCGAAATTCTGCAGAATTTCTTGTGATGTTTTAGCGTTGATTTTTAAATGTTCTAATTTTTGAATTAAATCTGCGAGATCTCGTTGACGAGTTTCGTATTTCAATCGATCAAGTTCATTTAAATGATACCGATTCGAATCCAACAACGGCATTGGACTTCTTTTCGTAGTAACACAAAAACACAAAATCAATTTGCATTTTTTTTAAACTAAAAACCTCTTCTTTTCTTTACTTTACACGAGAAATAACCAAATCAATCGATTTTTTATAATGTCGAAGAAGATTTTCTTCGGACAATTTATGAAATTTCAATAGATCCAATGTCGAAATTAAGCCAGTCTAAAATCAATTTTTTTCATTTTTCTTTTGTTAAATTTCAATTGAAAAACAAACGATAAATAATTGCATTTTTTGTAAATGATTAATTGATTGTAGTCGAAAAGCGACGTCTTCCCATTCGCTAGTCACTTGAACACAAGGTTTAATATTTTCCCAAGGAAGAAAATAATACGATATGCCATCGAAAACCGGATTTGTCGGTGGTGTTGTCGAACAATTTGCATCGGCAACGAACTCATCGAATTTATTTCCGTAATTTCCAATACTAATTTCGAATTCAATCGTCGAATCATGTTCGTATAAGAGATAAGCATCGAGAAATGCTGCATGAAGGATATATTTCTTTCGAGATTGAAATGGTAACGAACGAATTAAGTCAGAATTTGATATGTCACTGACTGATTCTTGTTGACAGGCGGCTGTTACTGTTTGTAATTCAACAAACAATCGACCACGATAGGCAACGCCTTCGCCCTACAGTTTTTCGTTTATTTTTTTTTTCATCATAGGGTCGATTTACTTTGCCGGTATTGAGTTCATCGAGATCAGTTTGAAATTCGGAATATTCTCTTGGTGAACCGTATAAATTAATCCAACAAGGACCAAATGTTGGAAGAAAACCATTTTCTCGGTCATCACAAATTGATTTTATGTCTAATAAAGCTGATCCAGCGAGATCATCGAATTGTAGACGATCCCTATGAAAATAATGAGTTTAGTTTCGAAATTAAACATCGATATTTACCAATCCATAACTGTTAATGTTATTTGATTACAAATCGAAGGAAACTAATGGAAAATGAAAATTAGTTTTTTTTTTCGATTTTTTGTTTTACTTTTAGATCAAGTCGAAGTTCTTGGTTAAATTCTGGATGTGAACATGTGTAGATTATTTTCGATGAAATCTTTTCAATGAAAAATAGCAAAAAAAGCAATAAACAAATCATGAAAATTCTACTTCTTGTCCAGCAAATGAAAATTTGACATAAGGATCAATTAATTCTCTGATATCTTCGGTAGCACTGAATATTTTCTTAACTCCATGAAGAAATGCGCTATCCACTAAACAAACAAGAACGATCGATTCAATTGAAACAAAAAACAAACAAACAAACTTCGAGGTAAATCTTCAGCTTTGTAAAGTTTTAAAACGAATGTTGCTGGTCGAAGCATAAGACCAGCTGGTCTCAAAACATTACTTTCAATATCATCATCAGCTAATTTCTCTTCAGACTAAACAAATTCTTTTCTCGGAAATCAATCGAAGTTAACTTTGTAACCTACAGGTAGTTCATCTCCCGGTCCTAAGATATTCACCGAGACTTTGAGATAACCTTTGGCTCCTGTCATCGGATCGTTTTCATCGCTTAAAAGTAACCATTTCCGATGAATTGAACGTTTGATTTGTGAATTAACAAAAGCAATATCCATTTTAAACATGCCGATTTTCATGTCGGAACGAAGTGTTCGAGAATTGAACAGAGAAAAGTCAATGATTTCATCGCACAATTCTTTTTCCGAGAGATTCAAATTGAAAAAGAAGATTTCATTGAATTTCGGATGATTCGTTCCTTTGCAGATTCTTGTTTGTTTTATTTGATTTAATATTCGAATACGACAAACAGGATGAATATTACTTCCTTTTAATTGACGACCTTCGAAGATTTTCACTCGGATCTATTATTGTTTTGGTCGAATTTATTTTGATAGAAAAAAAAACAAAAACAAATAACGTCATACTTGAAAATCTTGAACTTTAGTTGACAATGGTTTGCTTTGTATGCTCAAGAATGGATCATTTCGCATAGGAATTTCACTGGTTTTTATTGCAGAAATATTTTCGGTGAAATTCGAATCTAAAATTCAAGATCGAATTGGAGAAAAATACGAAAAAGAAAAATTTAACCATTTTTAGAATCAAGTTTTTCATTGTTTTGTTCAATTGGTGGAGTATATTCCAATGATAAATACAATTTCGTCTAGATATTTATTGAAGATAAATTGTTGTCAATAAAACGAATATTTTGTTTAACTTACACCCTCGAGAAGAACACCTTGAGAATTATTTAGTTGTACGATTTGTTTTATCTTTTGAGAGACGAGTAAATCTTTAAGTGGAACTTTATTTTGTCCGATTAGTCTAAATATTCGATTGAATAAAATTTTCCCATGAATTGTTTGTTACTTGTTAATTCCATTTCTGTCGTGATTATATAAATAAACTGCTAAAGTATCTGCATCTTTGATTGGAACATTATTAAGAGCAAAATCGAATGTCTAGACAAATCAATGAAATTTTCAATGAGAAAGAACAGATTTTTATGAATCTAACTTCTTCCCATTTTGGATCACAAGTCATTCGTCGAATAGTGGTTCGTTTGGTGATTCCTATTCAATCAGTTTTAAAAAAAAAACTTTTGTTTGGTCAATACCTTGAAAAGTGATTTCAACAAGTGGACTAATATTTTTCGTTCGTTCCAAATTCGGAACACGTTCAGCATTATGAACCGAAATACGAAGCATTTTGTGTTTTTTTCTCTTCTCAATGATCGAAATTGCGATTCTCTTTGCTTTTTATTAGAATAAGTAGGCGGAATGAGATTTCAAAGAAAAATGAATATCAATAAGGTGACAGATGGAACAACATTGAATATATTACAGAGATTTATGAATAATAAACCAACAAACATATTCGCTGATTAATGAGAAACTTAAGTTTTGTCTTTTGACCTGTTTTTCTTCGTACTTGTGATGCGAAGAACTTTGAAATATTTATCTGCATAAGATAAAGATATCTATTTATTTGTGTTTGAATAAATATGTGACATAAACGATGAAAAGTCCGCCCATTTTCATTGAAGTTAAACAATGAATAAAGTTCTTCAATTGATTTCATTTGTTCTTTGGTTAAATCGATGTTGTCTATCGGTTTTTATTCGTTTGGGTTTTCTTTTGATCTACGGCGATCAGAAATCGAAATTACCACCAATTAAAAATCAAATTCTTCTTCAGCCAGCTACTGTCATAGCGAAACGTATTCGTCAACGACAAGTAATTCAAAAGCAAATCTCCTCTCGAAACATGTCGTTCGACTTGTTTAGATAACTGCAACAGATGTTGTTCGATGTTATATCGAACGAATTCGAGATGTTCAACCGTATTTAAATGCGTATGTCGATGAAAGATTCGATGCAGCTCTAGTTGAAGCACAAGAAGTCGATCGAATCTTAGATAATGATGAAATCGACGAGAAATATTCCGAAGAACGAATGCCATTCTTAGGCGTTCCATTTGCAATTAAAGAGTCAATGCAATATCCTGGCTTTCATAATTCAACGGGTATTGTAGCAAGAAAAGATTTTATTTGTAAACAAACAGCCAAAGCTGTTGACAATATGATTAAATCCGGTGCGATTCTTCTTTGTAATACAAATGTTAGTGAAGCTTGTATGTGGTTTGAATCGTAAGTTGAATTTCAAATGAAATCATTGAGTTACGAGTTTGATTTCAAGACGAAATTGTCTGTACGGTGTAACAAACAATCCGTATGATTTAAATCGAACTGTTGGCGGTAGTTCAGGTGGTGCTGGTTGTATTGTTTCAGCAGCTGGTGTTCCATTTGCTGTTGGATCAGATATCGGTGGAAGTATTCGATTACCTTCGTTTATGAACGGAATTTTCGGACATAAAACTTCACCAGGTTGATTATCGATTTATTTTTCTAGTTAAAAGAACGAAAAATCTGTTTTTCTATTGAATAGACATCGTTCCCAATGATGGTCAATATCCTCCACATAAAGAACATCATCAAAAATATCTTTTATCCACTGGACCTATGTGTCGATATGCTTGTGATTTAGAACCAATGCTCAAAGCTCTAGCCGGTGAAGAACAGATGGATAAACTTATTGATATTGATCAATCGGTAGAATTTCAATGGATCTTTCGAATTGATTGATTGTTTCGTTTTGTTTTGTTGTTAGGTTGATTTGAGTAAAATACGTTATTTTTATGTTGATGAAATGGACGCACATTTCGTCAATAAAGTCGATCGAGAACAGAAATTAGCTCATCGAAAAGTGATTGAACATTTCGAAAACAAATATAAAATTCATGTAACACGTCTTCGTCTCAATCGTCTTCGTTATCCTGTTTTACTTTGGTCATCAATGATGGTCAATGGTCAAATAGCATCACAAGATTTTGCATCAGCACTTTGCAAAGATCCAACAACTGTCAATGGATTTCGAGAATTTCTTCTGAAATTTCTCTTTCGTTCAACACACACATTAGCAACTCTTTGTCTTCTCGTACTTGAACGATTGCCAAATAAATACAATCGACGTTTTAGAGATTTAGCATTGAAATTCTACGATGAAATTGAAGTTTTACTTGGTAATAACGGTGTTTTATTTTTTCCAACATTTCCTGAATCAGCTCCTTATCATGGTTGGCCTTTAATTCAAAATACATTCGATTATATCTACTGTGGAATCATAAATGCATTAGGTTTAGCATCAACACAATGTCCTCTCGGTTTAGATCGTCAAAAATTACCTTTAGGCATTCAATGTATTGCTAATCGAGGTCATGATCGATTGTCGTTAGCTGTTGCACGAGAAATCGAACAAGCAATGGGCGGATGGGTTCCACCAAGTCAAATTATTTGACGATTTTACATGATTTTTATTATTTCTTATAAAAAAAATTTGCTCATTCTTCGAAACGAAAGCTTAGTTGTTTTGTCTAATGGTTCTAACGGACACGTTGTCATGTTCGAATCTAACCTCGAGAACACTGAAACTGATGACAAATATTAGACCGTGTTTATGAACCGTACATGCGTCATGATTCTTCTAATCATTTACTGATCTGATTCGGTGTTTTTCATTTACAAAAAAAAAAAGATTTGCTCGGCGATGATGAAGAATTTTAACCTTGGAGATATGAATTCATTTGTGATTCTAACCCCGTGTTTCTGAGCCGATTGATTTATTCAATTGTAATTCAATTTGAATGTATATTTATTTAAATAAGGTGGCATATGGTGCCCAAAAACATAAAACATACTTTTATATCCTAGTGTAGAAAAATAAACAAACAATCAAATCAAATTGTCGACGAATCGTTTGGCTTTCGTTTCTTTTTTCTATCTCAAATCATCATGGTCGAGAAAAGAATACGAATAATTCTAATTGTTGCTGGACTTTTTTGTCTAGCAAGTATTATTATGTCTCTTTACAGTATTTCTACTGCTAATTGTAAGTTAATTCACAATAGAAAATAATTGTTTTTGTTTTGCAATTTGATCAGGGTCATTGAGTGGTGCTTATAATATCGGTCTTTTTCAAACATGTATACCATCACAATGTGTACAAAATCAATATACATCCGTCAGTAATGGAAATAATGCACCACCAGTCTATGCTAAACGATTTTACAATGCAGCTCCATTGGCTATCGTTGGAATATTTATTCAATTAACCGTTTGTTTTCTTTGTATTCTAACAGCATTTATTTATTTACCACCGAAACCAGCATTAACTTGTTTTATTGCACCGATACTTATGTTTATAGGTTTTATTTTTCAAATAAGTGCTCTAGCTGAAGCTGCATATGGAATCAATTTAAATGGTCGAAGTTCAAGTGTATTCGAAGCAGCACTTGTTCTTCAAGTTATTGTCATTCTATTAGCAGGCATTGCAGCCGATCGAATTTACGTAGTTAAAAATAGTTTATACGTTTAAATTCATTTATCTTTTTCTTTTGTGATTTGTTAAATTTGGAAATGGGATTTATTATTAAATCGAAGAACAAATAAAATAAATAAAGAAATGAAAATAAAAATTATTCAGTGAAGTTGTTGAAATAGAAGCGGTTGAGGATAATAAAGATAATGCTCGTCTAAATGAGCTTCCATTTCAGTGATTCGACTTTTTCGTTTGATTGTATGTCGATTTCTGACCTGAAATAATCCGTTGAAATGAAGAAACGAAGAAGAAGAAGAAGCAAAACTTACACAGGCGAGTGTGCTCACCAAAATACAAGTAAAAAATAAAAGTGCAGCAAGAAAAAAGAGAAGAAGTGTCCAAGCTTGATTGAGTGAGACTTCTTCTATTTGCAGAGTTTTCTTTCGAAATAAAACAGATTGATTATCATTTATAATAATATTATTTGTTGTTGTAGTAGCGCGTGTTGAAGTTGAACGAGTTGTTAGTTTGCGAAATAGTTTAGTGAACGTTTTACGAGACGTTGTTGAGATGAATTTAACTGTTGTTTGCGTAGTTAATTCGGTTTGTGTTTCATATTCGAAAATCTCATGAAATTTTCTTCGTTCATGTTTAGAAATTTCAGTTGTAGGTAATATTAAATGAGTTTCATTAGACGGTTGTTCTGTAGTGAAAATTGAAGGAGAAGAGAGCTGAATCAATTGATCTGTTGTATTTTCTGTATGATTATCAAATGAAATTGTTGTTTGTTTAATGTGAATTGGCTATGAAATTCAATGAATTTTCAAATTCAGATTCAAAATAAAAAAGAAATACTCGTTTAGTCGTCGTCGTCGTCGTCGTCGTTGTGGTTGTTGTAACAGTAGTTGAATTAGAAATATTTAAAGTTAAATAACCATTTGTTAGAATTAATAAAAATATAAAGAGATTACAAAGAAGAAAATTCATTTTTGTCATTGATTAAAAACAACAGATTATAGAAGTTGTTAAACGAACAAAGAAAACACATGAATATAGTATATTTTCACTAAAACTGCGAAAGATGGAGCCACTTATTGATCTTTTAATTAAAATTAATTGAAAAATCAAGAATTTCTTTTCGAAAAGTCAAAAACAAAACAAAATACTGAATAAATAACTGAAATTCAATGTAAAATCTCGAGTAAATAGTTGCTCGACGACAAAAATAATAAACTACGATCAATGGCGTTTGTATGTGTGTGTCCAAAGTAACAGGAATTGAATCAAGAAAAAGAAAAGAAAAACTCATGTTTGATTATTCCTTTGAAAGTCATTTCAAAGAATGAGCCATCTTGATCCAAGGTGAGATTTGAACATCAATCAAATTTTATTAATTTCAAGTTTCATTGCAAAAATTTAGTTCATTAGCTCAATATAATTCGTTAGCTGATCCGAATTTACAAAGTTACTTCAGTAACGAACGTATTCGATCTCATTTACGACACGCCGGATTAGTTCGTTGAATTTCAAAATGTTCAATTTGAGAGAGAAAATCCATTTGATTTAGATCACTGGTCATGGTGAAATCGTGTCTGAAAGCGAATATCGAACGCGATTAGCTCGACTTGAACATCGAAAACATGTTCGACATGTTCTTGCAGAGAACATCGTCAGTCGGTAAAGGAAAAACCAAAAGATAAAAGAAGCACATTGAATTGATGAGCTGTGTTTTTCTAGTGCAATCGATATGGAACGACAACGGCAAGCGGAAATGAGAAAACAATTCGATTCAATTACTAAAGCAGCTTTAGTTAATAATATTAAAGTAAAACAAAGTGACGTTTCAATGAAAAATGCAATGAGAATATTTAAGGAATCGAGAAGACGTAGTGGAAATTTAACGGGATTTCTGTCGAATTCAATGGATTTAGATCTTTTACCAATCGATTCGACTTGGTCTCAATCGAGACCAAAAAGTGCCAATTATCAAAATGAATTTGTTTGTTTAAATAATTTAACAAAACAAAACCAACGAAAGTTTTCTTTCTCATCGATTTTAGTATTCCGATGATCAAACTCGTGTTCCTCGTCTTCATTCCGCGCATTTCAACGACAGACAACGTTCATCAAAGTCTCGTCGTCGTCGCCGTCAATCGAAAATTCGCGCTTCATCAAATGTAAACATTTTCATTAATTCAAATCAACAATTTTTCAGTGTTTTTTTTTTCGTTTGAAGAAAAACAATCGTTCGGACAAACCGTCACGTCCGTGTAAAATCACGATGGTTTACTACGGCCCAAAGATTCAAGTTGATTACGATCATTTAGTCTTCGAGCCTGTCGATGAAGTGATCGTCATGCAACAGCATTGCGGAGGAGAAAATGTGATTGTTTACAAAGAAAATCTTCGACCTGGAGGTTCGAAAAACGAGATAAAAAACAAAGAGAAATCGAATTTCGATTGTATTTTAGCGGAATTTTCGTTTGATTCTCGTCGTCATTTGGATTATCCATTTGGTTTGACATTGTACGTCAAAGGTTTCATTGACAGTCGAATTTCGACGTGTTGCGAGCACAAACATCGACACGGAGTTCGACTCGGCGGAGATCGAGGACATTTTGCAATTAAATCAGTCGAAGGTTCTAAACCTTGTATCAAGTAATTCGAATCCTATTTGTCGATAAAATTCAAACGTTTTCTCTTTCGATTTCTCAAGATGTCGATTTGAAAAACAAGCTCGTTTGAAAAAATACGCCGATTCACCTAAAGATCAAAAGAAACAAACGAAAAAACCGATCACAATTTCGCTGCCTGTCACCGATGAACCCAAACGAACTGAAACACCTGTAAAAATACCTGTTAAACGTACATCTATTTCGAGTAAAGTTACTTATGACGATGATTTCGATGGTTCAGATAAACCGAAACATTCGGCGAAAGATGGTTATTCAACGGATTCGACGATTCAGAAAGTCAAATCATCGACAAACAAACGAGATTCAAGTTCATCGGATAGACAAAACGAGAAAAAGAAAACTTGGCAGATTAATTTCTATTCTCGAAATTTTCCTCAAGAGAAAAATGTTGTCGTTCAATTTTCGTTACTTTCGAATAATCGAAAGAATCAAACTGAATTTTATAAGATTAATTTCGACAAATTTAATCCGAATTCCAAAGCCAAATTCAATTCATTTTCGGTTAAACTTAAAAATATCGGAAAACCCGAAGAAATCAAATTGAAAATCGTGAAAACCGATGACGATGACGATGAAGATAATCTTATCAAATGGAACCTTGACTTTGTATTTTTTTTTCTTTCAACAAAAGAAAATTAAATCAATTGAAATCTTTGTCTTCAGATCGAATTAATCGACCCAGAGAATCAAAATCGAATCAAATTTCCATGTGATCAAACAATTCGTTTGTCTCAAGAGAAAATTCTTCAAATATCAAAACGAAAAGATTCAACAACATCAACAGAAAACCAATCCGATCGAGGTAAAAAAAAAAAGATTCAAGGTGATTTTTCGAATCAAATTGAATTGTAGAAATCAAAGTTCGTTATCGTGTTATCGTTTATCCTTCGCTATCATCCGAAGGCAATTTTCAATCAACAAACGAAAGTCGATTGTTTATTCGTTTGAATAATCAAAATCAATCGATTGATTTAAATGACGAAGATTCTTGTCCAACATTTTCACCAGGAAAAAAACAAACATTCGAACGAGAATTTCTGTTGAATAATCGCGAGAAACCAACGAGATTAACATTCGGATATTTTAATTCCGATGTAACAGCGAAAATCTGGAGATTAAGCAAAATTATTCTGATTAATTTACAGACGCAGGAAAAGCTGATTTTTACTTGTAAAGATATTTTAAGACGAAATGATCGAACAAATAAAGCCGAACAAGTTTTTACAATTCAATCGGATAGCGATCGAAGTTCATCTGATGAAGAACCAAAACGAATTACGAAGACAAAACAACGAGCATCTTCGAATGAAAATTCAGATGACAATCAAAAATCCAAATCAAACCGAAGTTCAGATGAAGAAAAACGACAAAAACCAAAACCAAAACCAAAAACAAGATTAGCCTCATTCCAAAGTGAAAGTGACGAACAACAGACAAATCGAACTCAAAAATCAAAATCAAATCGAAGTTCAGACGAAGAAATACGACAAAAACCAAAAACAACAACAAGATCAGCATCAATCCGAAGTGAAAGTGACGAACAACAATCAAATCGAACTCAAAAATCACCAACAAAACAAAAATCACTTTCAATTCGAAGCGATAGCGAAGACAAACAAAAAGACGAAACACCAAAACGATCAATTCTCAGTGAAAAAGAACAAAGACCACCATCAGTTCTCAATGAGAAAAAACAAAGATCGCCATCAGTTCAAAGTCAAAACAGTGAAAAACAGACTAAAGTTAAATCTCCAAGAAAACAAGAATCGGATGATGAAAATCGAACTCCAAGAAATCAATCCCCGGACAAATCCGAAGAGCAACCATCATCAAATCAAAAGAAAACTACCGATGACAAACAACGTTCGTCATCGTTTCAAAGTATGAACGAAGATGAAGCTCATTATAGGAAAATTTTCGAGAAATTAGATCCAGAAAATGAATTAGAATTAGGTTCACGACCGTCGACTCCTGTACAAAGACCAAAAACTCGACGTGGAAGACAAGAACCTGAAGAAATTCCACCGGTTGAACCTCTCGGAGATCTCACTGATTTACAAGAACCAACTGCTCGATCCAATGATCAAGCCAATCTTCAATCATTTCCTTCAACAGCAACAGAAAATCGATCCAAAAGACAAAAACAAGCCGAATCCGATGACGATGATTTCAAAAATTAGACAAAACAACTTTTTTTTGTGATATATAACCACACACATACACGTTTTTTTTTCTCTTTTCTTTATTATTCCAAATTACAAAATACACAGTGAACAACTTTGTCTCTCTCTCTTTTTTCTCTACTTTTTCTTTAGTTTTTCTTTCTCCTCCTTTCACAAATAACATCATAATAAAAAGAACTCTTCTTTTCAATTAAAAACACCAGTGACATATGGAGGCATTAAACCACGCCACTAAAAATCCAAACACAAATCAAACGACAATTGAACAATAAATTGCAAATCTTACTCGGTCAATTGACATGAAATAGAATTCTTCGGGACAATCGTCGTGTCCTTTAATCAACGCATTGATTTGTCCTTTGGAAATACTTCGATCAGGAATAATCACACGAATTTCACGACGAGTCATATCAATCGATCGAACCAAACCTTTTTTTACAAATTCAAGAAAAGAAGAAGAAAGAAGAACCGTAATTCCTACCAAATCCAAGACATTCAACATCTGCTCGTTGATCGATTAACGACGGATATTCATTCGAAATTCGGCAGATCTATTTTGCAAAAAAATGAAATCATCAATCATGAAAACGAACTCGAAGGGCTCAGAAAAGCAAATAATCATTGAGAAATGAATAAATCTCATTACTCCGGCTACAGTCTCATCAATGCCCTCGTTTAGATTCGAACGAATTCGAATAAATGCTCGGATAAATTGAACTAAAATCTATTTTACCATGTCCTGTCGAATTCGGCCAAGAGCCACGATCGATCCGTTTAAAACTTGAAGAAAATATTTCGGTTGAATTTGTTTATGAACTAAACCGATCGCGATTTGATTGAATGAAAAACTTTCAATCTGATTCGAATAATCGATCAACGGTTTCAATATCAATTGATTCGACGATTCTAATTGAGAGAAATACGACCAAAGACACGATTGACGTGTCAAACTCGATTTTCCTTGACTATGTTGTCGAACAGGCGTCAATAATAAATGATAATCAAAGTTCGAATACGATTGTTGAGCATCAATATGATGCAATTGACGATATTCACTCGATTTTGGTCCGGTCAACGACCATTGACTGTCGATATCTGGCATTGTATGACGAAAACTTGGATTCGATGAACGTAGTTGAACAACAACGTGTGGTTTTATTAAATCAATTAGCTCTTTCATGATCACTAATCCCGTGTCTAAAATCAATGCAAACGAAAAGGATAGATGCAGATTTGTTGGTGCTTGTGAAATCGAAATTGACCTGCTCCCCAGCCCATTGTGTTGACAAGTAGGAGATCTAGTTGATTTGTATTTCGAATAAAATCGTAGATTAATTTCACATAAGTTAAATATTTGACAATTTGATCATTTTCGACGGTAATATTGCCGAAATAGAATGATTTCACTGGTTTTTTCAAATGCGATGCCGATGGGCCGAGTAACGGCTGATGAAAATGATTCAAATATGAAATCGTTCCGCTCGGCGTGAATTCACTTTGTCCAATATCACTATCAACAAATCCCATTTCAATCTGTCGATCTCGTTTCGACAAACATTGATTAATTAAATAACGTAAATACGTCGATTTGCCCGAGTCTTTTGCACCGCAAACGAACACTATCAACGGTTCGTCAGTCGTTTTGTTATTTAAACGAGCGAGAATTTGCTCAGTTGTTGATTTGATTTCCGATGAATAAACAATTGAACGAAACAAACAATCTTTGTAAAGACCCATTTGATTCCAAATCTGTTTGAATTGATTATGATTGGCGTTTTGTTCCTCGTCGTCATCGATCGTTTTCAACAACCATTGATTCGATAATTGAGTGTTATTGAAGAGTTTTATTGATTCAATCCAAGTTTCTTGAATTTGTTCGATGTAGAACACCGAGAGACCGCGATGATGTGTCGCTAATTTATCGATAAATTCAATGTAAATCTCAGGTAAAGGCAATTGAATATGATATTGATCGAAAATGGCGAAGATTTCATTCTGATGAAATGATGTTTTCGATGGAATCGATGAAGTTTCAATGGATATCAATGATTGTGATGAGAGATTATAAATTGAATAGGAATGAAATGGTTCAATTGAATAACCGTGAATGTTTGCAGGTGGACCTGAGAGTTGAGTTAGAGAAAATAAACCAACGAATGTCAAACGAGACGAACGAGGAGAAAAGATCAATGCACGATTTGTTTTCGAATTAACAAAACAAAGACTAGAATCAATTCGATTTTTGCAAAAGATTTCTCTGTGAATTTGTGAACTAACTTGCATTTACTATTAGTTAAATCGTCTTCATTTAATTGATTGTCCTGTGATTCGTTGGAAATTACGAAAAGAATGGAGTTTTGGTCTTGATCTTCATCGGAAATGTCGTCTTGAAAGTTTAGTTGTTTTTTAACTGATTCAGCACGAGATTTCTTTTTGGATTTTGGAACTTTGTTCGAAAGATGATTTTCGTCTAGGCGTTTGATTTCTTTTTTTAATTTGTTTTTCTTTTTTCTTGGCGATGTTCGAAGTTGAATTGGAGGACGAAAATCTCGAACAAGATATTTTCCAGCTGCTGTATCGACGATTTTTAATGGACCTTTGCTTTTTTTCATTGCAAATTTTGTCGTCTTAATTCAAATATCCGTAATGAAATGAAAGATGATTCACTGGTCTCTTCTAGTTAAGCAATAGTTTTACATCTCGGTTAGAAAATTTTTTTTCCACTAAATTTAAACAACGAATTTCGGTAAAAATATTATTTATAAAAAAAAAGAATTGTTCATAAGGGAAATTTCTAAGTAAAAGATATATTTTATGTTGACTGAGCTTTGACGACATCTATGTCGATCTGTTAAGCTTTCACACATTTGAATTAATCGGGTATGTTTGAATTTTGAAAATGTATTAATCGTTATATGATTCAACTATGTTATGTCTTACAATAGAATAATTAAGCTCCTTACCGAAATAATGTGCACATTATAGGAAAGTTGACATGAAATCAATAAATCAATAATCAACTTAGCATCAACATCGTTATTCAGAAAGTAGCTGCTTTCGACACAACTATGGTTAGAAGGATGCATTTTAAACACAACATCTGTCTTAAATCTAACAAAATCTAGTAGAAATTGGATTTTATACTGGAATACTGATCATTATCACATCATTTCAATGTATAAGCAGCAAACTTACGAACAAATACAGACAATCGTATTCATTGAGTTGGGCGTTTATTGCTATTAAAATACATGAATTGCATACTACATGATCTCGATCCTTATCAGCCGCAAAAGATTCACATGATTTATTCAACTGCACATCTTTAAAAAATCGCAAATCAGATCCTCACCGCATGAAGAAGACAATTACAACACCTATTTAAAAGTATTAACCACTTATTCAAAAAGTACAAATTTTTTCCATTCAGCCAATGTGTTTTATGAATATGAATATCTGTGTCTTGTGGGTTGATAAAAAAAATCTGCCAATAAATTGATCACATACAAGAATTTCAACATTATTTACTTTTTGTTAAAGCCAAACAAATCTCTTTTTTTGCAAATTGTCTCGGAACAGTTTAATCAAATTGAGTCGTTTGTTCTCAAATGATTTCACGGTGAAATATTATTATTAGGTAGCTAATGGCAAGTTGACACGGATACGTCAAAAGAAAATTACATTTTCATGATTATTTTTTTACTAGAAACTAAAAAAAACAACAATTCCTGACGGTATATAAAGCAAAAAAATATTTTCAACGGAACTTGTTTGAGTTAATAAGAATACATCCAAAGAAAACTATTGCAGAGAATTGCAAATACTTGATTTTAATCTTCTTAAAAAGAGGCGTTGGTGTATGTTTCTTTTTCTTTCTCTTTTTTTCTTTTGCACCCAAATTTACGTTGTATTCTACTTTTACGTTTTTTTTCTAGATTGAAAAGTTTTTTTCAAGGTCATTGTCAAAACGAGCAACACGTAATGTTGATGTGTTCATGTTTCTCATCGTCATAGAAAAAAAAACATTGGTAACGACAAAGAAAAAAAAAAAGAAAGCGAACAGAATTTATTTTTTTATTTTATTATTTCGTCATTCGTCTAAAATAAGCAGCAACAGAAGAAGAAGAGAATCAATTTTTCTTTCACATAATTTACCAACGATTGTGAAATTCTTCATCAAACATTTTCTTTCTTCTTGTTTTCTATTTAAACAACAAAAAAAACCGGAGTTAAACGTTTATAATTATATGCGCATAGACAAAAATGGGTTGTGGATCAAGTTTTTCCAAAAGTCAACCGACAAAAGATCAAAACGAGAAAACAAGCATTCTAAAAGCATTAAAATCTACTTCAAACGGTAAACTACCTCCACTTGAAACAAAGAAAAGTTCGAATAAAAAGCAAAGAACAATCAATTTCGAACCATTTTCATTGCTTTGCTATCACGAATCATTCAATGAAAAAGATCAGCTCACATTCCGCGAACTCATCGATTTTATTTCCTATTTCAATGATTTGAAACAATGCGAACAATTTATATTCGATCAAACAGCAAATTCACATTTGTTCGTTATACTTTCACGAAAAACTTTTCCCAATCTTATTTCACATATTCACGATTTGAATCAAGTTCTACAGATTTACATACTCGATGCAAATCAGCAAACTTTTGATCAACATTGGACAAAACGATATCCGAAAGTAAAATATCGAGCAAACAATTGTTGTTGTTTTGTCTTGAAATGCATTTTAATTTAGTTAAAAGGACTTTATTTTGACCGAGAAAGTTTGCTCGAACAACTTTCATCGGATATTGAAATTTATTTAAATCTCTTCGATTTCATTCCAATGAATGTCTACAGTCGATTAGAAATCAATCAAATGAATCCCAATTGTTCGGATCATCTTCGTTTTCTGTTTTATCAATTATTTTTTTCTCAATATTCGCTGAATGCTCCAACGAAATTGAATTCCGATGGGTTTCTCAATCAACTCGAATCTTATTACTCAACTAATCGAGCTCAATTAAAAGTAATCAAAGAATTCGCCAATGAATTCGATTATTCGTCATGGTTAATTGAAAATACATTCGTTCGACGAATTCTAACCGAATCTTTACTCAATCTTAATATTGATTTATTAGTTTCAATGAGATTTATGTTCAAAGATTTTCATAAACAAATCGTTGACAATCTTTCGAAACAACGATTTCTCTCGAATCAAACGACTTTCTATCGAGCACAACTTTTAAACAAACAAACTTTCCTTCGAATTAAATCGAATATCGGTAAAAAACGAAGACCAAAAAAAAAAGCTCGAGATTTAAACGAATCGATTCTGTTTTGTGTTTGCAGGCGAACTTTTGTCGATGAATAATTACGTTTTAGCAAGTGAAAATCGACAAGATATGCTCGAATATTTAACTGAAAATATTCGTTCGAATGAGAATTTCCATCGAGTTCTATTCGAAATTCGAATTCCTTGGAATTATTCATTGGAAAAACAACGTCCTTGGATATTGTTGAAATCTTTAAAGCAAACAAATGAAATCTATTCGGTTTTATTTTCTCTCGGTTCGATATTTCGAATCAATCGAGTCGATTTCGATTTACACGAGAATTGTTCAATTATTCAGCTGACTTTGTACGATGAAAATGCGAACGATGATTTCGCACAAATCTTTTCCTTTCTCAAAAATTTCCAAATGACCAATGAAGAAAATCTGTTCGATCTCGCCAATATTCTTCGACAAATCTCACCGAATGCGGGAGAGAAATTCTACGAATATCTAATTCGAAATCATTCGCAAACATTTGAATGTTATCACGGACTTGGACTTTGCTTGTATTCACAAGAAAACTATCAGGATGCGTTGAGTTACTTTCAAAAAGCGTTAAAATGTCGTTCGACTAATCAACTCAATCAATCATCTGCTCATAATAACATCGGATTGATCTATGCCAAACAAAATCAAATCGATCGAGCTCTCGAACATTTTAATAAAGCGCTGGATTACTCATCGATACCGGTTCATGTCTCGTGTATTCATTTTAATTTAGCTTTGATTTACAGTCAACAAGGACAAACACAAAAGGAACTTCAACATTATGAAACAGCCTTACAAATTCGAACGAAACAGTTTCCTAATGAACATTTACAAATGGCGAATTTGTATAATAATATTGGAATTGCGTATTCGGAAATGAATGATTATGATCGGGCGTTGATGAATTTAAGAAAAGCGTTGCAAATTCGATTGAAATTTCTACCCGAGACACATAGTGATGTCGCGAGAAATTATGTTAATATTGGAACAGTTTATACGAAAACACAAGAATTGAGAATGGCTTTGGATTATTTTAATAAAGCCAAAGATTTATTTGAAAAACAACAAAATATTCCCGAGAATGATATTCAACAACTTAAGAATAACATTCAAATTGTCAATGATAAACTCAGGTTTGTCAAAAAGAAAGATTTCACCGAATTTCGAATCATTGATTTGTTTTTAGACGGAAAACATATTGACACAATTTCAATTCATTTTTCTCAAAGATAAATTCTCTCAAGTGTTGTTGTTGTACTTCTAGACATTGAAAAGCAAATTGGATTTTTCTTTTTTCTTTTTGTAAATAAATAGTAAATCAATCGGCTCAGAAACACAGGGTTAGAAAACATCGAATCAGATCAGTAAATGATTAGAAGAATCATGACGCATGTACGGTTCATAAACACGGTCTAATATTTGTCATCAATTTCGATGTTTGTTCTCGAGATTAGATTCGAACTCGATATTCTATTCTACAGCTGTTAGACAAAATAGCTTAATGAAATTCTGCGCGAAATTTACTTAGCAACATCATTCTTATCTTCTGTTTACAAATTTCAGTTTGATCTTTATTTTATTTTCCATAAAAATAAAAATGAATCTTCAAATCTCAAGTAAATATTCGTCAGAAAACAATCTTATTATGAACTTTTTCTTGCTTTGTTATTCTAGATGAGATCGTGTTGATTTTATCAACGATTATAATTGGATGTTTTGCTGGCTATCCAATGAGTCAAACTAAAACAACAGCTCCTTGGTTGGAACGATGTGTTACTAATTGTCTTAGACGAGCTGATAATTATCTTGTTCGAGTTGGTCATGAATACAAGGCTAATATGCCGACAGGAAGAGAACTTCGAGTAAAATTCCTTCTTAATGAATAAAAACAAAATGAGAAACTGAATTTGAAAACAGGATTGGTGTGAACGAACTGCTTGTTTAATTGAAAGTGAAGAAAATGAATCGAATACACAAGTGAATGCCATTCCTTCGATGTCTTCGACGACGTCGAATTGTGAAATGAAATGTCTTCAAGTTGGAAATAATTTTCTTGAACTTCGACGGATCCGTAAAATATCATTATGCCGTCGTTTATGTCAAGAATGAACGAACATTCACTCACTGTTTTGTGTTTGAAACGATCGATTTTTGTTTGTTTTTCGCGCCTTTTTTCTTTTCTTTGTTAATTAAATAAAATTTTCGAATGCGCACAATTCTCTTGGTAACTTCATTCTAAACTTCTATTTCTCACAATTCAGTTTAATCTTTATTTAACTTTATCATCATGTTTCCCAAACAATCAAGTAAAAACACGAAAACAAAATAAAAACTTCAAAGTCTATCTCTTATGTATTAATTAGATGAAATTCTCTTTATCTTTTCAACTCTTTTGGTCGTATGCTTTGGTTTGTATCAATCGAGATCTTCGTCAAGTGAATCCAATTCTGCTTTGCATAATCAATGCATGGACACATGTCTGCTAACAACTCGACGATTTGCAGCAGATACAAATATGCTCGTTATAAAGCTCACTGAGGGTGTTGATCTCAAAGTAAATCGATGAGTTTCGAATCGAATTTACGATTGATTTTTGTCTCTGATAAATAGAGTTGGTGCGATCACACGTGTCGCACACGGATCAACCATGAATTTGATCAGAAATCATCCGAATGTCACACGAAATGTACAGAAATAGCCGACGATTTTCCCGAACTTAGTACGATAGTCAAAAATAAATTCTGTCGATATTTTTGCGCCGAATGATCAACAATTTTCAAACGAATACGAACTTCTTTTCTTTTTCTGAAATAAAAATTAGATGGCACACGAGATTAGCTCAGGTGCGAAATACGGTGCGAATACAATCAAAGCTTTCGATTACTCCATAGACTATACTTTTAATCATTCAAAGATTTTGAGTGCCTAACTTTCGTTACAGGTGACATTTTAAATATCATAGTGAGAGTTTGAAAAAGAATATCATTAGTTCGACATCAACATAAATGCTTTGTGCATTAGCATTGTATTAAAAAGAACAACACTTGTTTTATGAATTCAAACGGATAAAGTGCATTGAGACATTACACTCTTATGGTTATTTATTTAGTGTCGAATTCAGTGGTCTAACTGTTGATCGTTAATGATTAAATTGTCGTTGGTTTAATCACATTTCAATGACAACAAATATTTAGATTTCAATCAAAAAACGAAGAAGAAGAAGAAGAAGAAAAGAAAGAACTTTAATTTAAACATCTAAATCCGTAATATAATTTTGACTCCGTTGAATAATCGATCGAAATGGCGCCCATTTGTCAGTTGAAAGATCTTGTTGATTGACTCGATAATTTGCCTGTTGTTGTTGTTGTTGAATTAATAAATCATCGGATTTATTCATTTGCTTCGAATGACGATGAAGTAAATAAATGAAAATCATTTCAATATAAAGAAATAATTTCAATGTAAATGCAATTACAATTAAAGAAATATTTAATGGATTAAAATATTCATTCGTTTTCGAACAACTATTTCCAAGAATACCGATTAAAACAAGAAAACTTATGAGAATAACAACGGTCGAAAATAATGTTGAACAAATATGACAAATCATTAAAAGGAAACAAGAGAAAACATTTCGTTTCCATAGAAGTATCCAAATACTAATCGGACCTAAGAATAAAAATGGTAACGACCAAAAACCAGCAGCTACTTGATAAGCACATGTATCATTCACAGTTAATAGAATTTGTGACGCTAAAATACCGAATATACAAGTTAATTCCAATAGTGAAAAAGAAAAATGTATAAGAACATAAAATATTGATTGAAATCGTCGTTCAATCGACGGATTATCCATGTGGAAAGCGTGTTTTCTTTGTGTTATTAAGTCAAAAAACTAATATTTAACTTGTTAACATATGTCATCGACGTATTATCAGAGAAAAAAAAGGAGGTCATCTGCACGGCAACGGTAATAAGGAATAGTTTTCACTTTTTCTCTTCTGCTTCTTCTTCTTTCTCGGCTAGTATTATTCAACATTGAGATTTAAAAGAGAGAAGAAGAAGAACGGAGAAAGAAAAAAAATCTGTCACGCAATTCATTCTTTTTTCTCTATTTCTACAGGTTCTCTATTTTTTTATTTTACAAGTCAAATCATTAATATATAAAAAAACAAAAAAAATATATCTAATCAACTAAATCATGTATTTTTGGCATTTTCTATTAAATATTTATCGAAAGGAAGACATTTTATTGAGATAATCGAATCTAAATATTCAAAAAATCGATTTATTTTACAACAAAAAAAAACTAAATCAAACAAACCTATAATCCATTGTTCAGTTACTTGAGGATAATTTAAAATTTGAAGCGACTTCGATGACTGTCCAACGATGATTTTGGCTCGATTTCGATTGATTGTTATCTTCGAACAACAAAACTTGAAATCAGAACAAAAAAATAACAAAGAAAAACATACATTTCCACCGAGAAACGTGACTAATTTAAGTAATAACGAACGTTGTTCAACGATCGATGTTAAATAAATGCAACCCGATTGATGAAAGACTTGAAGAGCTTTTTTGTCATGACGATTCTTTCGATAGAAATTTAAAAATGAATTTTTAGTGAGAAAATTCTTCGGCTGATATTTGTTAACATTCAGCCATTCACCGATGCGTGACGAACATTTCAACCAGTCAAATGTTACAAAATAACTAAACAAATTCATTTTACAAACGAAGAAATTCAAACTACACCGACCATCCGTAGATGCTCGCGAGAATAAGATCAAGTTCAACGTTCATTTGACGATTGTCTGTCGGCAATATGATGTGTGTTGTAGTCAAATCGATCTGTTCCGATGTGAAACAATCGCCCATGCGACGAGTTAATCGTTTGCATTCGTCGATTTGTCTATTCGAAATAAGAAGGAAGCAGCTTTTCGATAGAAAAAAAAACATATCGAATTTGAAACAAACATTGCTGTAAAACCGTAGAATACAAACGAATAATTCGCTGGAACGAGAGGCAAATCTTTGATTGAAGAAAATCGATCGGTTAATTTCGAATGACTCAATTGTTCGGGATGTTTAGCTTGAATCGTTTGAGATAAAACCATAAGTGGAGGCGGACGAAGATAATATCGATTTGAATTTTGCTTATCTTCGCTTTCATCGGACGACGATGATGATGAAGATAAATTCAAAAGAATTTGATTTTGAATATCATTCAACGGCGTTATGTTTGTCAAAGATGTATTTTCGAAATTAAAAATTCGTTTTTTTTTATTATTTTTCATAATTGTAATGAGATTTTCGTTTGATTGTTGTTGATTTCTATTGATCGGAGATGATTTCGGAGTTGATTGAGGAAGATCGAGTCGAGATAGAAATGCTTGTTGATCATCGTCATCAATCGATGTCGATAATTGCGAAATGTTGATGACGTTCGTTGGACTCGAACAATGACGACGAATTGCCTTCGATCAAAAAGAAACAAAAATCGTTTCGTTTATTTATTTTCTATTTATACATTAGCAAAATGAATAATCGGTGACGATTGAGATTGCGATGGAATATTCATTCGACTTGTTCTTTATTCAATGAATTTCAAAATACACATACACACACACATTACATTCGAATCGAATTCGAAAAAGAATAAAAAAAAAACAAAACGTTATAAAATCTCGATCGGAAAAGATGTCGGTATGAAACAAGATTATATAATTGCTGAAAATTGTGTCTTGTATTTGTACAAACAGATGTTCGTTAATCATTTGTTCTCGTTTGATAAATAAACTCCTATTGTGTCGAAGGCTTTTTCTTCTTCTGTCTTTCTTTTGCCTCGACGAAGAAGGATTAGTACTGTTTGTGGAAATAAGAAACTGCATCGTATTGTACTGAGAATACATATATACATGTATGCTAACTTATCAAAATAAATCTTTGTTGTTTTGAGAAGACGGGTTGAAATCGTAGAAATCAATCGATGTTAAATGGTTGTACTTTCGCCTCAAACAGCGATTGTACTCCGTCGAAGAATTCATTCTCAACGGCGATTGTTTAAGGTAAAATAAAAATCGAACTCGAACAATGATTATATTGAAGTTTAATTAATATTCAAAGGAAAAGAAATAAAACATAATCAACTGAAAGCCTTGATCACGATGAAGTTTCATATTTCGAACTTAATCGTGTTGGATGAATTTCTATGCATATGCATATGCAGTCTCAAGCTTCAGCTTGTTACAAATGAGAGAGAGAGAGAGAGAAGAGAAAAAAAATAAGAATAATTCGAATGAATTCGTTTCGCTAAATGATTTCTAATCGAAGTTCGACATGCAATATGTATCGAAAAGATCTTTCTTCGGTGATTTCATTTCTTATTCGATTGCATGTTCTGGCACAAGTGTTTGTCAACGATTGAAAAAGCGAAACAAGTAATGCTGAGAAATACGAACGAGATGAGAATCTATTTGACAATAGGTTTTTAATAGCTTATCCGATTTCAGTGAGTTTACTAACGTGAAAATGGGATTCTATTTGTCCATCAATATCAATGGTGAAGTTTAATTTCTTTTTTTTCTCTCGTTCTCTCGTGAATACCGTTGATGATCGACGGTCTGACAGAAGAAACAAACAGAATATGCAGGATTCGCAAAAGAAAATGTAAAATTTCGTATTTTTTTCTCTCTTTTTTCTTCTTATTAACATTTCTCGTTTGTTGAATTCGTGCTGAGAGAAGAAAGAGCATCGACTGATTTCGATTTAAGAACATAATTATACAGACATTTACATTCTCGTCTTTCACATTCAAACTTTGATTATTCTTTAATAAGAAAAGAAAGAAATAAGATTTGTATTAACTAGGATCGATGGTGTTGGTGGTGGATGATCGTTCGAAATACACTTTGTAAACGTATAATCGTTGGTTATGTTTTATTTTTGATTTCGGTCGTACTTATTTGGAGACATCATGAACAATCAATTCGATTAGAAGAAGAGGAAGACACACTTAAACCACATCTACCGATAAATTCATTCCAACAAATAATCAAAACTCTCGAACACGATGTCAATCGATTAGATTTCTGGCTGAAAAATAATTCTCGAACAATCGGAATTAATCTAACAGCAATTTTAACTCGAAAACGACCGAATAAATATCTTGTTTACGTTTGTCATGAGAATTGCGGAGGTTGGGGCGATCGTCTTCGAGGCATTATGAGTTTATTTATGCTTTCGCTGATGCTCGATCGAAATTTTCGTATTGAAATCACTCATCCTTGTAATTTAACACATGTTCTTCGTCCGAATTTATACAATTGGACTCAATCGATCGACGGTTTAGTTGTTGTCGATCCCGTCACACATCGTCGTCGATTTAATTTAACACGTAAAATGTTAATAACAACGGCCAATGCTCGAGAAGATGTACTGAAAAATGTGTCGAAAATTTTATTTTCTAACAAAACAATCGATTCGATTTGGCCCGAAGATGTTCTTTATTGGGCAACGAATAAAGATTATTTTCATCAATTAGCTGAAAATGTTTTCTATCGAAAAAAATTCAAATCCTACGGAATTATGACGAAATATAACATCAAATTAGAAATACTTTTCTCATTGTTTTACGAAATTCTCTTTCAACCTATTCAACGAATTCACGAGCAAATTCAACAAATCAAAACTCAACAACAAAATCAACACACAATCTGCGTACAAATTCGTACAGGTAAACTCCGAACAAACAAACAAACATTCGATTTCATTGATTTGACTTTTGGTTTTCATTTCGAAGGACAAAATCCGACGATTCCCGATGATAAATTGTTACCCGGCCGTCGAAATATCAGCGAATCGATATTTTCATTTATCGATTCGAATTCATCGAATAAAGATTCGAGAATATTTTTAACGACCGACAACGAACAAGTCTACCGAGATGGTCAACGACGATTTGGTTCTCGTCTTTTGTACGTTCAAGGCGAAATAACCCATGTCGATCGATCGGTCAACGTCGATCAGAAAGTTTGCCGAGAACAAGATAAATTACTTACGGACTTTCATTTACTCGGAGAAATCTGTCACATGTCGATTATATCGAATTCAGGCTTTGGTTTCTGGGGAAATCTACGACGTTTTCAACCGTTCGAACAATTGTTCGTTTTTTGCAATGGAAAAATCTATAAAATCGAATCCATGTGGCATTTATATAAAATGAGAGAACAAAATCAACATGGAGAAGCATGTTAACTCAGTGTTTTCTTTTTTTTTGTTTGTTTGTTATATTTTTGTTTTGTTATTTATTAAAAAAAAAATGAAAAATAATTTTGTTTGTAACTAATTTCATGGCGCTCGAAACAAAGAGTCTCATCACATCGGCAAGAATTTCTATTTGAAATGTTGTTCTAAAAACTCCAATGTCAAATCTACTTCTTAATTCTCATCCGACGGATTTTTTTAATTCGAACGATGAATTTGAATTAGCTCGTTACGGTCTTCGAGTTGGCTCGACACTTGGCACGGGCACTTATGCCAAAGTTAAATCAGCTTTCAGCGAACAATTAGCACATAAAGTTGCGATTAAAATCATCAATCGACGAAAAGCTCCAACGGATTTTCAACGACATTTTCTACCGAGAGAATTAGCAATTCTACAACAAATTAATCACAATCATATTGTTCAAGTTTACGATATATTTTCCTATGGAAATAAATTATGTATCGTTATGGAATTAGCTAAAACTGATCTACTCGATTATATTAAATTAATCGGACGATTAAACGAAGATAAAGCGAGAAAAATGTTCGAACAATTGATCTCAGCTGTTGATTATTTACATCAAATGAATATTGTTCATCGTAAATTGTCTCGTTTTATTCTTCGTTTGTTGATTTATTTGATTTAGGTGATTTGAAATGTGAAAATATTCTATTAAATAAAAATTTCGATGTTAAATTGTCCGATTTCGGTTTTGCGCGAGTTATTCAAACGAATGAATATTCTCATACGTATTGTGGTTCGGCTGCATATGCGTCTTGTGAAATTCTTCAAGGTATTCCCTATCACCCGATTCCAGCTGATGTTTGGTCTTGTGGAGTTATTTTATATATTATGGTTTACGGGTAAAAACGCAAAGCTCATTTTCGTTTTTTGTCTTCGATGAAATTTGTAGATCGATGCCGTTTGATGATTCGAATATTCGAAAATTAGTTCGATATCAATTAGAGAAAAAGATTCATTTTAGTCGTTATAAACCGTTGTCAAACGAATGTAAACAATTGATTTTGTCGGTACTTGAACCGGATTTGAAAGTTCGTTTTACAATTTTACAAATTCAAACAAGTGATTGGCTTCAACGAAGAATTTCGAATCATTTTCAATCATTTTTAAATAATCAAATCAATGACAAAGATTGACGAATCAACGCACTTTTTGTTCTTTTAATTTGCAAATAAAAGAAAAAAAAGGAAAAAACAGAAGTTTTTTTTTTCTGGCGGACGTAGAATTTATTCTCGACGAGAAACCTTCTGGATACAAGAACATTAATAATAAATCTTGCTGCATCTCTTTCTTTTTCTTTTTCTTCTTTGACGGAAATGGGAACGTGCAGTAGTATTCGAAGTTTAACCATTAGTCTTGAAAAAGAAAATCTAACTTATTTTACTGATGAAATCATTTGTGGAACTATTTGTTGGAATACAAATGGAGATAAAATTCGAAATCAACAAATCCTTCTGAAATTAATCGGTGAAATCGGTTTTACAAAAAATACTTTTCAACAACTTGAATATCATCATGAACAATTCTATTCAATTCCATATCCAATTATAAAACCAACAGACAACTCATCTTTTCAAGGCATTTATTCGTGGTCGTTTCAATTTCCACTTCTAAATCACCTTCCACCAACATTAAGCAAACCTGAATTTTATCCGCATGTTAAATATTATTTATATGCTTCTATTCAACAGTCACATGAAAAACATACGAAATTCATTAATGTTTATCCGCGAATTGTTTTGACAGACAATTGTGAATATTTATCATCGAAAATCTTTGCGAATTACAATGAAATTGGAATCATATTGAAATGTACAATGAATCGATTGGGATTTGTTCCAGGTGATTTAATTGAATTTATGTTAGATATTGATAATCCAAATGAATTTTCTATTGAATTTATTGATTTATTTATTTTTCAATTCTATGAAATTTATTCAAATAAATCGAGAAATATGATTTTTCATACGACTTTGCCCAATATTCAATATTTACAATCGAAATTGATAGCAGATGCTTTTTCAATACCCATACCAGCAATTCAATTACCTCCGTCGACACAATTTCACGGAGGTATACAAACAGTTTTTACTGTAAAACAATCTTATCAATTGAAATTTATAATGAAAATCCAAAATTATTCTTCGGATCTTCAACTTGACATTCCAATTGTAATTGCAACTCAAATCGAACCTTGTAGTGTTGAACCAAAATCAACCACTATTTCAATTGTTCCATCAGCTCCAACACTTGAGCAAATATTATTGAATGATGATGATGACGACAATGATTTTATTCATTAAAATGAAACCGATGCGATGTTTTGGTCAGTATAACATCAAATTACTTTGTGACGTTAAAAGATTGTCAAAAAAGAACATGTAATCTTATCGTATCATCAGTTAAAAGTGATGAGTCAATAGATTGATAATGATAAAAAAATAGCTTGACGTCAGTATAAGAACAAATTTTATATTTATACAATGATTCTTCTAATTGATAAATCGAAAATATACGTCATGCTCATTCATGTTTATTCTTCAACATTGACAAGTATATAAACTAAACAACAAAAAAAAAACAATCCATTGAAAAGTTGAAATGTCTGAATATCCACCAGTTTATTCACCACCGAATTATGGTTTTGCAAATCCTTCATCATCATCATCCGAGGAGATGAATAAAGGTTCAGCGTTTCCCAATCAATTTCAACCCCAAAAGGTACACTCAACAATTCCTCCTCCTATTCCGCCAGTCATTGTTCAGGATCTTAATTCAGTTCCGAATTATATGGCCTGGTCAATTCTAAACATTTTATGTTGCTTTTGGATTCTTGGATGTGTCGCTTGTTTCTTTTCGATTCAAACGGATGAATCAAAGAAAAATGGCGATATACAAGGTGCACTTAACAATTCAAGAACTGCAAGGATAATTAACATCGTTTCAACGATTCTTGGTCTTATTCTTAACATTATCGTCATCATTCTTTTCAATACACACGCTTTCTAATTCATTTACCTATTGATTGAACACAAATTTTTTTCTTTTGCTTAAATGATTTTTCTAATCGAATAAAAATTACGTCTGAGAGTCGAACTTTATTGGAGGAGATAATAAATGTGTGTTTCTTCAGCTTGAACTCATTGAGATGAAAATCGAAATGAAGACAATCGTTTGATGGTTATCATCTAATGATCAATGAGATATTAACGTGCTTTTATTTGGACTTGTTCATGCGTCATGTAATTTATTCAAACAAATGAAAACAAAAACGAATTAATCATTTTCTTTTGATGTCATTTGACTTGTTCTATCTGTCTAATGTGAAACTATCTTTTGTTCTAGTTTTCATCTTCGCACATATTTAGCATTTATTTTCTTCAATAAAAATCAAAAAGAAATTTTTTCGAAGTTGTTATCTTTCCGATTAAAAACAAAAACAATAACATTAACATTGAAAATGTTTTCTTTGCATCCAATCCAATCATTTTTCTCTCTTCTTCTTCTTTCTTAATCAAAGTGATTAATGATCTATTGAATATCGACATGTGCATCTCTCTCATCGTTCTTTTATTTCTTTGATTCACTCCCCTCGAACGATACACACACACACACACACACACAACACAATGTCAAACGGCAAATATCTAAATCCAGCAATCGATGAATATGCAACAGAAAAAGAGAATCCATTGGTATTAATGGCTGAAGTTTGTAATAATATCGGAAAAGAATTAACATTTTCACCGTCAACGAAACAACAAAAATCCAATTCATCCTTTCAACGAAAAAGTCTACTCAAACGTTCAGCATCACCAATTGATTCAAATTCTTCGTCGACCAAAAAACAGTCAACTTGTCAACCATCTTTATTCGATTCGCTTGTTTCTCAACAATTCAATTCAAATTTATCATTATTTTCTTCCTATCCATGGAATTCTCCATCACTTTTCTCAACTCCGTTTATTTACAATTGGGCTCATTCATATGAACTCTCTGCTAATCGTCACTTACTCGATCAATCATCATTTAAACCTTTTTATTATCCATAATTTCAAAAAAATAAATTTGAGGGTGTTCATATAGCACACTTTAGCTTGTTTCATAAAATGAATTTCGATTTTCCTTAATCTCTGATAAAAACGTCCGTAATACGGTGCATGCCAAACGTGTCATTTACGATAAAATACGGCTGTAAACTATGTAAAATGGCCGTATACGCTATCGTTTTGTACCGTCATGACGACTGTATTGATCTCCTTGGGATTAATACTACTTCTAGTTTCAAATTCATTCGCTGCTTGATTGGAATTTGTAAATTTTAAAAAATGGTATCATTTAATTATGAAGAAGGCGGTGTGAAACAAAGTCCTACAACCATCGGTGTCCTTCTTGATTTCACATATTGATTAAAAAAGTGATGTGTATTATGTCATTATTCATATGCAATAAATATTTGTAACGAACACTTTTGAATATTTGATATTTTATTTAAAAAAAAAGAGACGAAGTGATTTTTTTGTCAAAAGAAAAGAGAAAAAGAGTTCACTGTCCAAAGAGAATAGTTCGCGTTATGCAGCACTGGATAGAGTTGGTAATTGTTGTTGAATAGCATAATTTCGAACAATATTCGAATAATTTGAGGGTGTTGTTCGATTTATATATTTATCAAGTAAACACGAGAAATAATAAACTTCTCGAAAACTAACATCGTTATATAAACGATAATAACGTGGAATACTAAACTGTTGAAGAACATAAACTTTGCCATCGGACTCATTTGTCCACGTGTGTGACGATGGTTCGATGGTTGATTGACTACGAATCGAAGAAGTTGTGGTCGTGGCCGAACGACGAAGTATCGAAACAATCGGCCGAGGGAATGTTTTCGATGTTCGACGAATTCGAAATGATTCGCCGGCGGCGGGTTCCGTGCAAATTCGAACGGATTTGCCGAGAGAATTGGCCGAACGTGTTAAATTTCGGGTTAATAAACGAGGCGAACTCGGATTCGTTCGATAGGCAAATCGAAAGTTGTATCGTCGAGGCGAAACTAAAGACAAAACTTGTCGATCGAAATACGAATTCGTTCGGGCTCGTTGTTTGAATTTGTTTGTTGGTTGGCTGACTGTTGTTTCAGGAATTGGATAGAAGAAATTCTCTTCATAATCATCGATTTGTAACATTAAATCGATTCGTTTTTGTAGCTGATCGATGCGTTGTTCGTTGTAACGAATCCAGGCTGAAGTCGAGTCTTGATCGTTTAAACACAAATCACAGTAATCGAAACGAGTCGGCCGAGGAGATCGAACGGAAATTCGAGGACTAGGTGTTGAACATAATTCATGACGAATGGGAACGTAATTTTGGATCATTTGTTCACTTGTTATTTCGGGTAATGTTCGATATTTTCGTTGAATTAAACGAGGCGTTGACCGTTGTTGTTGTTTTTCTTCTTCTTCTTCGTGTTCGGTTTTTTTATTTAATAAATTTCGATAGATTTCCAATTCCTTCAGAAGAAAAAACGAATAAATTAGAGCAAAAAAAAACGTTGAATTTACTCGATCGGCTTGCTCGACTTTGTCTTTATATTTTTGAATAAGATTTTGAACATCCAAAGATCGATCATTAACAACGACAATTGGTGTTTGTCTTTGCTGTAAAGTTCGTTCGTATCTTTGCAATAAATTCGTGAGAACAGTCGTCGACGTATTTCGTGACGGTTGAATTGGTTCATTTTCATATGTCGACGAATAACCTGACGTTGTTTGAACATAATTATAGGGTTCAGGTGTTGAATAAGATTGTTTATTGAGTGCAGATGCAAATGTTTGATAATCGGAGTCGGATTGTTTCGATGATGTCGTTATACGACGAGGACGTTTCGATGAAAGTTCACTGACATGTGAATCGGAATGATCATTCGATTGAAACAATCGTCTCGAATTGTTTCCATCGTTGATTTGATCGATAATTTCGAAATGATCATTGACTGTAGCTGATGATGAGGATTTCTGAATTCTCGATGATCTCGATGATGATGGACGAGTTTTTTCAGCATCGAGTTCGAAATCATTATCAACATCGGTTTGACTCGATTGATCGAATTGTTGTCGTGGTGATGGTAATGATGGTGGTGGTGGTAGTGGTTGTGGAATTGATTCGATGGTTTTTTTCTCTTGACCTTGTTTTGTTATATGATCAGATAGAATAATATTCGTTGAAAGTTGAATCCACCATTGAGGATAGTCATCACCTGTTGAAACCGATTGATTGACGTATTCGATGTTATTTCGAATGAATCTTGTTGTTTCGAATGTATTTTCAGTTGAATAGTTTCGGATATACGGATTGACAATGGATGAGAGAAGATTTTCGTTGGTTTGTAAATTTAAATTGAATACTTCAACTAATTGACTATCGATTTCAGTTGTTTTATCTTCGAATAAACGTCTAAATCAACTCAAATCAAACAAAAATCCAGCTCATTTCAACTAAACAAACGAACTCAGTTTGTGTCATCATGGAAATTTGCACTCGATTTTGTAAAGTCGATTGATTATGAACAGTTTCTTGTGCACTTTCCTGTTGTGCCTGTTGAGTTTCTTCAGTTGTTTCTTCAATAAGAAACGGTAGATATTCTTGTGTACTTGTCACATGTTCATTGTCGAGATCACATTGAACACCATCTTGATAACCCGATCGAACTGCTCGAGTGTATTGATAATAGGGCACACTGTGATATTCATTGAGATCGTGCCAAGAATGTCGACGTCGTCGATCGAATGTTGTTACTGCTGTTTGATTGTATCGTTGTTCAGCTGCTAAAATCGCTCGACGATTTCTTCCGGCTGTATAAACCTGAATAGCAGCATCTTGAACTAAATGTGGTTTGCCTCGTTCGACAACCGCTCCATCGACTAAATTTTCAGTTTTGTTTTATTTTTGAATTGAAAACAAATTTTCTTCTTACCGATCATCCATAATTTACACATCATCGGCAATCGAGTTGATTCACCTTGAATATCCCAACGAATGACATCCGAGATATCACAATCGTCAATCAATGAGCCGATACATCTCGCATTTTTCTGTTGAAAAAATGTTTGTTTCTCTCCGATTGTTTTCCATTGATGTTCACCGTCGGCATAGGAAAATGGTTCCTTAATACTTGTTAAACATTTGACATAAGGTCGAAAAGGAACTAATGAAATGCCCGATTGTCGTCGACGTGGTGGCCGTGGATGTGTAACAATACTTAAATTATCATAATCAATTGTTGATAATGTATCAAGTGTACTCAACGTTTGCATTTTTTTTTCTTCTGAAAACGATCAAAAAAAGAAATTTATTATCATCATTGAATAAGAAGAAAAATTCGAAATGAATAGCGCAATTTGATCGATACATCTGCTGATGAAATTCAAGACATTTTAACGGAGAAAAAAACTCGAGAACAAGTGAATGCTTCTGTTGGACGACATTCAAACCACAAATCGACTTAAATTGCATTAGTTTTAATAGAAAAAAAAAGGAAAAAAAATGAAAATGAAAAAAGTGAATAGAAAATATTTTTCATCCAAAGAAAACAAGTTTTATTTTTATCATCAAAATCCATTAGACATTGTCTCGTTACTTTTTACTTTGTTTAAATAAAAAAACAAATCAAAGATCTTACATTGATAAAGACACAAAACCAAATGTTTGAGTCGAAGAACGTTTATGACATTGATTTCTAATAGAATGAAAATGTTATTCAGTTTTCATTTTCATGAAAATGGAAAAAGAATAATGTTTTTTGTTGGGTTTCTCTTCTTTGCTTTCATTTTTTAATGAAAAGAAGAAAGAAGAAAAAAAAAGAAAATTCGCCTATTAAAACAAATTTTCTTCTCATTTATCTTCGTTCAATGTCAAGAAATTGAAAATAAAATCACCACTGACATCATCGATGTTGTTGGTATTTTCGAGTATTATTTTTCTCAAAGTCTCCTACCGATTCAAAAAAATAAACTTTTCTTTTTTTTTTTTTCTTCATTATTTCGTCATCAAAACAAAATAAAACAAAAAAACGCACATGAATCAATATCATCAATTTGGAAAAAAAAACTAAAGAAGAAAAATTTAATTGCAGTTCAAATGTTTCGTGAACAGAAGTGCTGAAATTCAATTTGATTTTACCTTGAACAAATTGATTTTGTTTTCTGTTTTTCACTTGTGAAGAGAATTGTTTTTCATTTGATTATTTTTAGACGTTTTTCTGTTTTGCTTTTTCGAATTAAAAAAAACTAATAATTAGTTTTAATGAACATGCTGCGACCAACGAGAAAAAAAGACGACAAATGAAACCGAAATTGTTTTAATCATTCAAACGATTACCAATGAAAAGAAAAACGCGTTTCTTTCGTTTTCTTTTTTCTTGCAATGTTGATTTTATATAAATACTTGTCCTTCAACATGAAAAAGAAATCAACTCTGCTCAAAGGCATCATCTTATTATTCGACTTTGCAAACAAAGAAAAAAGAAGAAGAAAAAGTATTTTGAAACAATTCGTCGAAAGTTAATTCGATTGAATTTTATTTTCAAATAAACGAAGAAAAGACTTTTAATTAACAATCGATACAAATGTCGAATTAACTTGTCGAATTTTGATTGATTTCATATTAATATCGGCCGAGAATTTCGTTTGATAGAACGTTGATCTCGATGCGAAACCTCCGCTTTGATGTCGTTCAAATGTTGTTTTTAACGATGGAATATCCATTGAATCGAAAAATTGTCGATTTTTATTGTGAAGAAATTGTGGACAAAATAGAGAAACAATTTTAGTTAAACCATCTTGGAATGTTTCATTGAAATATCCATATAAAAATGGATTTGTTATCGCTGAAATCATGCAAATTAGAAAGCGTAATGGTTGATATTTCGAGAGATCATTGCCTTTGTCTGTCGAAGGCGAATTGGTTAAGTCAAAACTTAAACGTTTCTCTTAAAAGAAAGTTTTGTCGTCTTTTTTTTTTTCTTCGTTCAAATAAAATAAAATTACTTTTATAAGAATTTAAATAGGTAAAAACGGTGTAGGAAATATTAAAAGGTAGCCAACTGATAACGTACAAAGCGACGATTAACAAAAGAAGAACATTATTTCGTCGTTGTCGTCGAATTTCATGTCTTAATGAAGCGATATTATGACGTTTAATTAAAAATCGAAGTCGAAAATCTAAAGAAAAAAAAAGCTCAAAAACAAAATCAAGTCTTTCAATTCAATTTTCATACGTTGTTGTAGTTTAACCATAATTTGATAATAAGTTAGACAAATAATTGAAATAGGTAGAATAACTTGAAGACAAAAGATAAATATTGTATAGAAAAAATGCCAACTGATATCTGTTGGCCATGATTCATGGCAGACATATAATTTTTGTAGAGAATCTTTCGTTTTCTGTTCACATGACTGTCGAATCGAATTGAAACATTGATCTTCAACCATAATATCAATTAGAAAATCTTCGTAGACTCTTGTTGAAATCGAATAAATAAACAATGGACTTGCAGCAAGAATCGCTAAGAGCCAAATTGAAATCATGATAAATAGAGTTAAAAATGTTTGATTAAATTGCTTATGTGGATAACAAATAACAACATATCGATAGATTGAAATAGCAACGATAGTTAATGATGAAACACAAATATTTATTGCTGGAAAACTATTTGCTAATTTACAAAATGTTGAAGGAAATCTCGTATAAGTATATAAACTTCGATAGGTATTCAATGGCATCGTAAATAAACATAGAACTAAATCACTTAATGCTAAATTAAGAATAAAATAATTATGTGGAACATGAGTCGTCGTCGATTTGCCGATACAGGATATAACAATGATAACAAAAATATTTCCAACAATACCGAGAATACTTTCCATGATTGAAATTATAAGAAAAGGTGTTAGTAACCAGTGAGGAAATGATGTTTGACTTTCAATGTCGAGTAATAACGAATCATTGGCAATCGTATTTGGCATTTTTATTCTTAAACAAAATAGAAGAATGTCGATTATTTATGAAAACACGCAGAAGAAAAAAGCGAAAGAAATATGAACTGAAGTAGCTATTAACTTTCTCGAGAATGAATTTCTTGTGAATGTCTTCATGTTCTTTTCGAATCATTACTATTCACATAACAATAAAGAAAAAACCCTCTTAACGCTATAAAACTTCTAGATTTTCTATTCTCTATTCGAAAATAAACAAGAAAAGACGATGTCAATTGATTTATTATCTTTTTTCTCTCTTCTTCCATGAATTGATCTTGACAATGATGATATGTTGTCTTCTGTTAATTGATATTTCTACTTGAAAATCATCGAAATAATAGAGAACTCGGATTTCATACGATGAATTTTAGCTGAAAAAAAAACAGAAAATCAACGGAAGTTAATAACCAACGAAAGCAAATGAGCACGTCGATTTAATAGACAAACGTTTTGAATTATTCAATAAGTTCTTATGAACAAAAGAAGCGCATCTATTTTCTATAAAAAACGATTAAATCAATCCGATTAAAAGAAGAACCGTGCGTGAGTTCTTGCAAAAGTTCATTCAAGGAAAAGAACTAAGTTACTCGCATTGTGCATTGAGTTTCTTAATAAATAAAAAACAAACATTGACGCATCGAGACAAACAGAAAGTGAATCTGCTTTTTCTTTCCTCTTGACAAAATAAATTATTGAAAGGAACTCTATTGAATAAAAGGAAGGATATGAATATTGTTTTTCGATAAAATAATATGTTTCGAGGGCGGATATCCGTTGTATCTTGTCAGTTTGTGTAATATTATTTTCGATAGGTCGAAATTTTCTCGTCATTCAAGATTTTATTTAGTAAAAAACAAAGAAAAGTGCAAAAATAAATCGATTGATGTTTATGTTTTGTCTCTTTGATTGAATTATTTCTTTCCACTCTTGGGAGGTGATCCTTGGTTTTTATTTGTATTTGAATTGCCTGTGTCTGTTTCTAAAATCAAATTATGATTAAAAACAAAACACGAAAATGAAGACAAATTTGAACCTGTAACACTCAAGTAGATTGGCGCAAAGAATTCTTCGGCTTCTTTATTTTTCTCGGCAAATAAATCTTTTGCATTTGAATTCGTTTGATTTTCATCGAACCATTTCAATGTATCATTGATATATTTCTCCATTTTTTTCTAAAGAAAAACAAAAATAATTCGAAATTTCGTTTGTTTGTTTTTTTGTTTCGAATAAAAACTTTATCATCTTTGTTTAGTTTATTGAGATTTTTCGTTGGATCAATTAGAAATTCTTTGGCATTGTTAAGAATTTGTGTCAAAGTATTTCGAATAGCTATTTGCAAAAGAAGAAATCAGTTTGTTTTTTTTTCGAATTTCTTTCGATTTTCTTTACCAATCCATTCGAGATATTCAACAATCTGTTCGAATTGATAGCGTTTAGCGATATCAATCGGTTTTTCTCCGTGTAAAGTTTTCAATTGAATATCAGCTCCATTGATAATGAGATTTCGAACGACTTCTAATTGATTCCACGCACAAGCGAGATGTAAAGGTGAATAGCCCATTCCATTGGTGAGATTGGTTGCATTTGTCATCATGGAATTGCCTTTTTCAGCTAATAATTTAACAAGTTCATGATGACCAAGCATCGATGAAAGATCGAGACATGTTCGAGTTTGATCATTTCGAACTTGCAGTAAATGATTCTGTTGAATCGCTTCATAACGAAGATTTTCGATAGTTTTCGTTGGAGGAGTTAATAATTCAGTTAAACTCGAAAGATTTCCTTCACGAGAATAATCGAAAAGATTTTCTGTTAGTTGAGGAATATTGATTTGTTCGATTAATGCAGCTCGATCCTGAGCACTTTTCTATATTTAACAATTGGTTTCATTTCGATCTGTTTTCGATTTTCAATTACCTTTTTTTCTTTGGGTGGCTAAACAAATCAAACATTTCGAATCGTCATTTCGTTCATTGAAAAGATCGACTTACCATTCGTAGGAGAACTTGTGTTGTTAAATGCAGATGTCGCAAAGTTTACCATTTTTATATTGGTAACTGTTGGCAACGAAATGTGTGACCTCATTTCGGTGAATGAATGACGAGAAAATTCGAAAGATTTTTCTGTTTGTTGAAATTCAAATAAAGGAAATGTTTGTTATTTAAATCAATGAATTGAATTCGAGAGAAAAAAAATATTTGCTCGTTGGTAACTATTGGAGGTCATTGTCATCATGATGGATTGCGCTATTTGGGGAAAAAAAAAGAAAAATAGTCACGGCAGTTGATTCATTGGCCATGAAGACAAAATCATATTTTATATGTTGCGTTTGTTTTTTTTTGCAGATTTAATTAATAAACAAATCAAAATTAGATATGTCAGGTGACCGTAATGAACCTGTTACGGTAAATTGTTTCGATTGAATTCAGTTTGGTGTTTTATTTTGTTGAATAAAAAAAAATAGGTTTTCTTGGGAGATTTATCTCGTGATGCAACGAAAGAAGACGTTGAAAAATCATTTAGTTATTATGGAAAATTAAAAAGTGTTTGGTAAGATTTGAGTGATTTTGATTTTGCATAATTTGTAAAAATGATTTTTGTTTGTTTAATTAGGCTTTCACATAGTCCATGGGGTTATGGTAAAATTTCATTGGAACGAAGATATTTGTTTATTGAGAATTTGTTTTTTCTTTGAAAACAGGTTTTATTGATTTTGAAAATCAACATGATGCTGCCGATGCAGTTAAAGGTCTCGATGGAAAGTTAGTTTATTCGATTTTTATAAACGAGCAACAATAAAATACAAAGTTCTATTTAGAATGATTTGCGGTGCACGAGTTCGTGTAGAATTTTCTCACGGACGAGGCCGAGGAGGTCGAAGTGGTGGTGGTGGTGGTGGTGGTCGTGGTCGTGATCGACCTCGTCGACGATCTGGTAGTCGATCGCCACGCTCAAAAAAAGCATTTAGTCCACATGATGTTTGTTATGAATGTGGTGGTGAGTTATTCGAACCTAAACCAACGAAATTTCACTAGAAAACTCGTTTTTTTAGATCGTGGACATTATGCTTATGATTGTGAAGTTCGTTTACGACGTCAACGACGCATGAGGTACGACTCGAATTCTTTCTTTTGACGAGAACAAACAAAAAAAGAGGCAATTTGCTCGAATAGCTTTGTAAGAAATAAAAAAATATACGAGTCAAGTATCTGTTTTTAGTTCACATGACACGTTGATGAAGAGAGACATTGTGAACCGAGCGAGCGATTGATGATGCATTGATACACACACACACACACTACTAGATCGTAGACGAATAACATTCATTGATGGAATATTCGATTGGGAGTCAGGAGAAGAAAACACGCATACATATTGAAATATCAGATGTATAAATCCAACAGAACATCGATATGCAATTGTCACAAAGGATATTCTCGATTTATTTCTTTTATTTCTTCGACAAAAACGAGAGGAAAAAACACTAAATAAATTCGTCAGGTTTTTTACAAGATTCAATTGAAAAAGCAAAGTATGAATATTATTTTCATTTCTACAAAAAAGATCGACTTCAATCTTCAATTCGAACTAAAAATCGATGTTATTCTTTTTTAAGATCAAGTTCAAGAAGTCCAAAACGACGAAACGGTCATTCGTCGCGACGAAGTAAACGGTAAAGTTTTATTTTCAAATTGCAATTTGAAAAGACGAAAACTTTGATCATTGTTTGCAGACATCGTAGCCGTTCGGATAGTCGTTCCCGTTCTCGATCATCGAGTTCATCTCGTTCAAAAGATCGACGATCTCGATCTCGAAGTGATCGACGTTAAACTCAAATGGTTCGCAAAATTTAGATAAACGATTCGGCTTGTTTTCATTTTCGATTAGCGAACATAACCAAGAAATAACAATTAGTTTTCTTTCGTTTGTTTGTTTTTTTTTTCTTCTTCTTTCATTCATTTGCTTATTAAAACAAAACCAGCTAAACGAGATATTTGATATTTGTGTTTTTTGCTACAATAAAGTTTCTCGTTATGTGATTCGGATTGACATTATTTTCTCATAAAAATATTGAATAATGAAGTGTAGGAGGTTTGTTCATCTTTCAAGGAGACTCAATGTTTTAAGTACCATTCTTCTTTTTGTTAATATCCAATGTTATTTGGTCAATGAATGGAAGAAAAAGAAAAAAAAAGACGGTTTTTTTCTTTCTTTAGTACCATTGCGCAAGAGAAGGAGAAAGAGGAGAAAAGAAGAAGAAGAAGAAGAAGCAGAAGAGAGAGAAAGAAAAGTCTACTTTCACACGAGCTCATTTTAAAACAATCATTTGTATTGTTTGGTATGCGTGAGTATGTGTCAATGTGCATTTACAGCTAATCTCAAGAAGCAATGTTAACGATGATTTCAAATCTATTCTCTCTATTTCTTCTATCATTTTCGATTACTATTTATGGTCAAAATCAAATTACAGGTGAGACGAACACAACAGCAACAAAAAAAAACAGATCGAGTCAATTTTAATGAACTAAATAGAAAAAAGAAATTGGTTCCGCCGTCTCGAAGATATGTTTGTGTCTATTGATCAGATTACAGATGACCTTTTGAGTAAAAGCTTTATGTTTGTCCACTATTTTAGTACAGGTGTCAAGTTATTTAGTTTCATATCGTTTGTCAATTGATGACAATACTCTCCTTCTGTTAATTCAATAGATACTTTAGAACGATATAAAGAAATTTATTCTTTTGAATAAAAAAGAAAACTAAGAGAGAGAGAGAGACACTGTAAGGGATTGAATTCTTGTGCAATAGATGTGTATATCCGATCGTACTTGAACGGAATCTATGCAGATGTTGGGTGTCAATCGTATTATTTTATTCAAGTGTGTTCAGTCAATAAGATGTTGATTAGCATAAAAGATTGATTTTAATTAAAACTAAAAGAGTAAATAATCTGTTTTCAATTGAATTTGATTAGTTGTGAGTCAAATGGATGATTCAAATTGTGCAAAATGTGACAGTCGATCCGTCTGCATACGTTTATCTAATGAAACTGGCATCAGCTGCGTTTGCCTTCCTGGTTTTGTTCTTTCTTCATCAACCGGACATTGTGTACTTCAAGGTAAAAAGTTTTTTTTTATCTTACGTAATACTTCCTTTCCATATTCCCGTCAAAAGAGCGTAAAACACGATTTTAACATCCATTGAACAATTACACATACCCATAATTACATTTATACACACACACATAGTTATATAGACAAATTTCAAGATTTTCTTTTTCTTACTAATTTTCTAGAAATTCCACAAAATGGAATTTGCGACAGCCGTTATGAATGTTTTAATGGAGGTTAGTCATTTCTTTAAAGATGAAAGAGAAGAAGAAAAAAAAAGAACTAACTGGTGTATTGAAGGTTATTGTTCGAATGTAACAAATAAATGTGTATGTCAAACGGGTTATGGAGGTTTAATGTGCGAATTAGATATAAATGAATGTGCTGCCGATGAACGCATCTGTGGAACATTCAATTGTGTGAATTTATTAGGCGATTTTAAATGTGAATGTGATTTTTTTCACGCAGGAAAACGTTGTCAAAATGGTAAATTTTCGAACAAAATTCGAATATGAAATCATTGTTGTGTTTTCTCGTTTTTTAAAGTTAGTGGTGTTGGTCTTTTTGTGGTGATTCTATCATCGATTGTAACCATATTAATTCTAAGTTTTCTAATTCTATTTGCTATACGAACGTTTGTTACCTATCGATTAACAAGAAAAATGTCAAGGTTAATTCAACATATTTATTTATTCCCAAAGAAAATAAACTGAAATTATTCTTTGATTAAATAGAGAACGCGAGTTACAACTGCAAAATCCTTGTATGGCAACATTGACAACTGGTGGTTTAATGGGCGATGATCCTTTAGGCAATGGACCGTCGTTTATTCGTCCCGTTGGACATAGAATTTATGTACCTATGGAAACTAGTTTTGTTAATGCAACACGAGTTCAAGCTCATTTTGATGACGAAGATAAAAAACAACTTCCACCACCACCACCACCGACATATCAAAATTCTAATCAGTCAACTTTTCATATAACATAAACATGTGTCTTAGTATACATATATTCTTCTTTGTAATTGAATTGAATAGATTAAATAAAATATTTCATTATATTTTTTTTAACAAAGAACAAGTTTCTCTTTTTCTTTCTTTTTCTCTGAAGGTCTCAGGATTATTTTGTCAAGGCTAACGGCTTTCCTTGAGCTTACGTGTAAAATCTCTTTTTAAGATCATATTATATGGATTTTATTCCTTTTGAGAACAAATATTAGAATTTGTTCATAGATTATTTCATTTAATAATCTTTCTTAAGACATATTTCAAACGTATACGGACATCATTCAGGCTATTAAACTTAAGCCATCGAAATGAATCATATTTTATTCTACTTTCTCTTTCTTAATAAAGATTATCAATCTCAATTGTTCAAAAGTCACGCAGACTAAACTATTTGCAAAGCCATGAATTCTATTAAAATGTGAATTGTAATCAATCTCGATCATTTTCCTGACCTTTAAAAAAAAGAACCACTAATTCATAGTTTTGAGCTTAGAAATATCCTCGATCTATTCAACACTTTCATACTGTTAAACTAGTATTTTAAAGAAAAATATAATAATCAGAATTGTATACAGCATCGTAAATGTTTGTTAATTATAGTCATTGAACGTACCGAAATAAAACTAGTAAGATGATGAATTTGTTTTTTTTTATTTAGCAAATTGTTCTTGATTTAGAAAGATTGAATACAAAGCGATATCTAATTGCTTAATTTCTTGAAAATAAATCCCAATGGAGTGTAGTTAAAAATAGAATGAAGAATAGTTTTGATTTCTAATCAATTGAGAAGTAACGGGTGATAAAAACAAACATCATCAATAAGAAGATCTGCCTGGTTAGTTCTATTATTTCATTCGAGTTCATTTCCATTTGTATTCATACTTGAAAATTAATCAGAAAATCGAGTAGATCAATGACGACATCCAGCTCAATATCAATACTATTCTATTATTATTATTATTATTATGTTTTGTCAATTAATTCAAAACGGTAGATGTCGCTTGATTTGTGTCTTCGTTTGATTCCATTTTTTTAATTAAAATTAAAAAAACATATGAACATTTAAAAGAAAAGCTACTTTGAATGTCATATTCAAGAGAAAAGTCATGTTGAAATTTTTACTAAATTCTCAATGGTTTGTCTGATGAATCAATGATAGTAGGATTTGTCAAAATACGTATGTATGTGATGTGATCTATTCGAACTATTTCACTCCGAAACACAATAAAACTCTGATTATTGATCTTGAAATGAAGAATAGAAAGGTATTTATAAACCTCTTTGTGAAGAAGATTTTCTCAATGAAAATCTTTTCTTTTATCTTTGTTTTCTGCTAATTTTTCATTCAAAGAACAAAAACTAGACTAGATCAAACAAAATCAGGTTGTACGTGGATGTTTTCTTCGGATTAACAAAAAGAATAGTGATGACCTATTTATCTGAATTCATCTATTTTCTTTTACATGTTTCCGATAATGTCAGATGAACATTATGATTTTCTACTGAAAATATCCTGCTGGGAAATAAATTATTATTGTTTAGAATTTAAATATGATTTGCGCGTTTATTCTAGACGAAACTAAATATTTGATCAAAGAAAATAAATGTACTTTCTTGTACTTTTAACTAATATCTAGAAATTAAGAAACAAAACAGAAATGTTTCGGATCCCCTTTGATTTCAAACTATGAGTGGGCACAGTTCTAATTTCAGTTCATAAGCGAGCGAGAGAGCGAGAGAAAATGAAAAGATTTGATTTACCACAGAATTGGATATTTATTTAATTCGAAAGAATAAGAGAGAGAGAGAAGCAAAGAAATATCCGATTAAAGTTTGAATTTTGTTTCTTCGTTTGTTTATTTTTTGTATGCGATTTGTTAATTATCCATTTCTTGAAATCCATAATGGTTTACCATAGAAACGATTTGTACGTGTTCGTCGTGATAACCAAAGTGGACTGAGATGAAAATTCGTATATTTATTTCGTTTATTTAATTGATCCTCATCATCATCATTATTTTCCGATGAAGTTAAGTCAGTTTGTTGATCATTTGACTGATGATTAAGTGCATTGATAAATGAGTTCAGTTGTTGTTCTTCGATATATTTTCGATAGTAAGCCGGATTAAATGCATTTAATGTTTCGATTAAAAGAAGAAATACGAAGAATAAGATTAGTTTTGAACGGACAATCATTACTCGAGTCAAATTTAGTTGATTAGAAAACTAAATGATTTTGTTTGCTCGAATTCTTTTTATATTTATTCGTTTAAGAGAGAAAATACTTTAGGAAAAAAAGAGAAAGACAGACAGACAGAGAAAACCGAGAAAGCGAGAGAGAGACAGAGAGAGAGAGAGAGAGAGAAAAGAGAAAAACAGTCATAAACCAATCAAGAGTTAGTAAATAGATCCTTTCTTTAATTAAGATTTCTATTTGGCCTTTTGTCGTAATATCTTCTCCGTTTCTAAGAACATTGTCAACAATTAACACCGTCGATTCGAATATATAGATAGATTTCATATTACATGTGAGGGCGGATCACGGAGAGATTACTATACAGTTAACCAGTTATTGGATAACTCGACTTTTTCTGTCTTTCTTTCTTCAAAGGAAATAGGAGAAGAAGAAGAAATGTGGGCGAATATTGTCACAATACAAAAGAAAGAAAATAGATCTTAAACAAAAGAAATAAATGATGACTTCATATTCTATGTATCACTTACACTGATCGATTGTGATTTAGACATATAAAAATACAAAGGAATTTTTCTTTTGATTTTTTTATATGAAAATAATCGATCTATTGTGTGTTTCATTTATGATAAATATCAAAAAATAAGAAACAAAAACGGAAAAGCAAAATTGTTTTCATTTTGACATCGATGATCAATTATTTACATTTCATTGAAAAAGATTAACTAGTCGTCATAGTTATTTTTAGATCATAATGAGTCACGGAATCAATCAATTTCTCTTGTATATAATTATTTTTCTCAACAATATCAATCGAAGTTCTTCCGACAGTGAATATCTCGGAAGTAGTACAAAGCATCTTTTTCATTTTGTTCAAGTAATTTCAGTTCTTAATGAAATAGAAAATCGTTCACATTCGTATAGGTCACAGATATTCATGTGACACATGTTGGTTACAAAGATCGAATCGAACAATTCGAACAATTTTGTAATGATATTATTAAAAATTTAGTTCAACCAAAAGTTACGATTGTATCAGGTTGACAAATTTCGAATTGAAATTAGTTGAGAATTTTGCGTTTTTTTTTCTTTTTCATTTCAAGGAGATTTAGTCAATAGTGTGAGTAGTTCAAAAAGTGAACGAGAGGCTCTTTTGGGAACGGCACAATACGAACAAGAATGGCGAATCTATCGAAATCTATTGGATAGAACAAATGTGACGAAATACACGAAATGGCTTGATCTTAAAGGAAATCATGGTTAATTATTAATGAATTATTTTGTTTGAGAGACGAGAATATTTTTTTGTTATATTTAGATACTTTTATGGACCCAGATCCTGATTCTACGAATAGTTTTTATCGGTAAATGAATTTCTATTTTTGTCGATTCGATTTTCAGTTGGGAAATGTTTTTGTTTTGAAGACTCTATTCGAATCAAGGTCACGAACATAGTGGATCGTATGAATATACAACAAAAACCGATGATGGAGATCAATATTCGTTTATCGGTATTGATTTGTGTCCACGGCCTGGTCTTGGTCGACCATTTAATTTCTTTGGTTATCTTAATCAAGTAAAAACTAATTTTTAATTCAAGGATTTTTTTGTCATTTGAAAATCAATTTGTAGAAACAAAAAGAAATTGTAAAAAATCTCTCTGAAAAAACGAAAAATTCTACGTCAGTTATTTATTTTGGTCATTATCCATTGTCATTTACGTATTCTTATGGATTAAATCAAATCATATCAAAAGGTCTTGTCTATTTAAATGGTCATCTTCATTCAAAAATTAAATATTTATATGCTCAACATTCCAACGGTTTACTTGAACTCGAATTAGGCGATTGGAAACGAAAGAGACGGTAGTTAATCATTTATCTTTTTCTTCTTCTTCTCAAACATTTTCTTCCAGATTTCGTATTCTAACAATCGATGGTGGTTTATTATCGTTCGAAGACTATCAATACGGTCAATCAATCTATGCTGTCATTACGAATCCAAAAGCAGCTAAATTCGTTACATCTCGAGAACCGTTTCATCGATTAATTGAAAGTACACATATCAGGTTAACTAACAATCAAATTCATTTGTTAAAAACAAAAACAAGTATCTTTTCAGGATTCTTGTATTTTCGAAATTCTCAATTGAAAATGTCAATGTCTCAATTGATGGTAAATACATTGGTTCTGCTATTCAATCAAAAGACAATGAGAATTTATTTGTACTACCATGGAATTCAAGTTTATATAAGGATGAAAAAATTCACGAAATATCTGTCGAGATGAAAGTAAATAGAAAAGTCTGAAGAAACAAAGTGCGTGATTTGTTCGTTTGAAGGACTTGGCAAATAATCATCTAAAAATAGATCATGAATTTTCTCTTTCATTAACCATCGTTAAAAAATCGACTCGTTCAAAATTCATCCTCAGAATACATCAGCCGACATTCGTAGGCCATTTTCTTTGCGTTTGAAATGACGCTAATAAAGTTGTTTTGTTGTGTTCGAAGAGTTTTTTAATTTTAACAACGTCATTATGTTTGTATATATTAATCTTATTTTATTATCGTCATTATGGTCGGCAAAGACGATGTAAGTAATGCGTAGGCATTGAAATAAACGAACCAGAAAACGAAGATTACGTATACAGATTAGGATTGTTTAATTGACAAAAACATAGAACACATTTGTTGCGAACAAAACGAACAAATGTTCGATCTGTCGATTAACTGTCATTGAGTCTTCGTAATCTTGTCAAAGATAATAATCATTTGTGCAGATTTTCATCGAATTAATTTCGTTTCAGTTGAAAGCAAAGGTTGTTGTTCTTTATGGAATCGATTTCGTTCACCAATGGCAATTCTTTGTTCGATCGATTGCATTTTTTATTCATTGATTATCTTTGCAATGTATCATTTCATTGGTATGAGACTGATTTTATCTATTGTTCTGAGGAAAAAAAACGACTCTGATTTCATCAAGGTCCTTGGTATCTTGGCTATTTGACCGAAGGTCATTTCGGTATTGTTTTTCTTTGGGGAACATTGATCCAATCTGTTTATCTTCCACCAGATACACAAGCTTTTGTTGGCACATTTCAAGTAGAAAATTTTGTCTATCGAATTTTATTGATTTGAAAATCTTGTGATTGATATTTAGTTCTATTTCGTGGTTTTACCATTTACATTTAATTTAAGTTTATTATGTTATTCTCGTTTTCAAGAGCAAATCCATTCGAAAAGATCTTGTTTATTAATTTGTTTAGTCAATATTTTGTTTATTTATATTCTTAGTTTGACATTATTCTGGTCATTTTTAATGACTGCCTCGTATAAATATGCTTGGATCGTTTCACCATTTGGTTTAATTTTGTCGATATTTTTCGTATTTATTTTTCTAAAAACGTATCGATGCAAATTTTTATTGAACACAAACGAAATGACAAATCAAACCAGTGGAGTAAATTCAAAACTACTCGCCGAACAAGCTTAAACAGTCTTTTTTTGTTGTTTTTCTCACTCATCATTCTCGCACATAAAACAAAGCTTTGTTACTTGAAATTCTGAATAAAAGTTAAACATTCGCTGCAATCGCTTGTTGTTGCTGAAATTGCTTATGAATAAGTCGAACTTGACTTTTTAAATCTTCATTATGATTAATTTGACAGATTTGAATTGTTGTACCGGATAATTTCAAAAATGTTTGCAAATAACCGATAATTTGCTGGTAGATATTATTCGAAATTAAGATGAGATCATATTTTTTCCAATCGTTCTGAATTTGAAACGGTTTTCCTTGTAGATATGTTTTCTGTTTGAAATGAGCTCGTTGTTCCTCGATAAAATACGCCGGTACAGTGAAATGATTTGTTTTCGATTGAAACGTTTTGATAAGATCATCGCTAATAATAAACGGATATTGATGATACCAACTTTCAATTCGATGTTCTTGATCAGTGATGAGAATAAAACGTGGAACGATTTTCAAATAGAATTGCTTGGCTACGTTGGCACTTTGACAACGTGGTACTTGGGATTTAAGTTTGATTGTTGATTTGAGTGAGAGAGTTGATGATGGTCGTTGAAGATTTGTTGACATCGGCGGTGATAATGATGATGATTGTTGAGGAATAATCGGCTCGTTTTCTTGTTGTTGATCTTGTTTGAGATTTTGTAGAGTTGGTGAAGGTGTAAATGAATTCGAAAGATCAGAAAGTGTGAGTTCGTAACGTTTGTCATCGAGAGCCGATGGTGCTGATGATGGTAACGAAGTTTTATTTTGTCGTGGTTTGAATCTGAACGGACGATTATTTCCAGTGAGAAGAAGCGGATGAAGTGGTTTGGCTGAGACAATAAATGGATCGAATGTTGAATGAGGATAGACTTTAGTTGGTGTTGGTGTTTGAGCACTCGATCGTGGACGAGATGGAGACTTTCTTGAAGTTGATGTACTTGTTTGTGGTCGAAAATGATACGAACGCATTGTATCAGTCGATGATGTCAAGCCTTTTTTTTTTTAAAAAAACGAAAAATGTTTTTGAAAGAGAAGAAGTAATTATTTGAAACCTGAATCTGATTTCAACCGATTGATCTGTTGTTGTTGTTGTTGTTGCTGTTGAATAACTTGTTTAAGTGCTTCAAACGAAAAGCCATCGCAATTAAAAAGTGAAGTAGATGGATCGAAAAGAATTTGTTCGGTTGTTGCGAGTCGTTTCAATTCAGCCAATGATTGTCGTAAGTGTAACCACGTCTCCGACTCGTCGACGGTATTCGTTTTCGTTTGTTGTTTTTGTTGTTTACGTTTTTCTGTTAATTTACGTTTCTCATGAAATTGACTAGGAAAATTCTTCGAAAACGGCTCTCGCAAATTCGTCTTTGCTGGAATTGTTAATGGTGCAGATTTCAATCGAATTGGTATCGGAGTTGCCGATGAATGTGTTGATTCATGATCGATTGCTGAACCGAAATCAGGTGTTGGCGCTGGTTGATAAAGAGGCGGAGGTGAATGAACACGTATTCCAGTTGGAATGTAAATGTTACGAATGCTTAAACGTTTTGAAGATGATGATTCGATGAGATTTCGATTTTCGATACCTAATTTAAACATATCCGTTGCGTTTTTCGCAGGCAAACTTGATTGAGGTCGAATGGGCTTTTGTTTTGACCATCGAGGATATTGATAAAAACTTTGAAAAGATGAATCATCGAGATTTGTCATTTAGCTTTAATTTATCTGAAATAAATTCTATTTGTTTGTGATCTGTTGATTTGTTATATATATCACATTTCTTTTTTGTTTGTAACTATACTAACACAAACGAGAAAAAAATCGTCACCGTTATTGTTTTTTTCATCAATTTTTTATGATTTCTTTTGTGAAATTAAAATAGAAAAGAAAAGGTTTGTAAATATTTACTTTAGTACGGTAACATACTGAACAAACAAGGTATCAGCGTAGTTCTATTGAACTATATGAATAATTTGATTAATAACAACAAAAAAAAACTTTATCGAGTTCATATTGAAATTTTAATTGGAGATTTCGAAATAATAAAATCGATGTTCGTCTCTCCATCCATCGAATTGATTTTACATTATTGCTATGAAAACGAAAGTTGATTGAAAAATTGATTATAAGAGGGCGACACTTATATGTCTCTTATCAACAGGCGACATATCGAAAATCAACATTTTCATTAAAAAAAATTCTTCTATTTTCTTTTTTCATCATGAGGCGTGTCTCGCAGTTGAATTCAAATGCCCGATTTACCAGACAAATCTTATTGATGATTAATTTGAATATTTGCAATAAACGAGTACATTTTGTTAATATTTCACATAGTTTTGCGTCGTTTATTGTCACTATTCATCTATTTTGATTCGATTGTCAGATGTCATAAATTAGTATTTGTTCTTTTTGCTTGAGGCTCGCGAGCATAATCATCATCTATCACCTATGCAAATCTAGTTCTTTTCTCGCGATTATTTTCTTTCTATAAGGTCAGCGAAAAAGAGAAGAAGAGAAAAAAAACAACGATATAGCTGGAAAAATGACGAGAGAGAGAGTGAGAGAGAGAGAGAGAAAACGAAAAATAAGGAAAATCTTCGATTCATTTAGTTGAATCATAAATATAAATCACAAGCAAATCATTTGTATCATCAAAACAAAAAGTAAATAAATTCATGTCAACAACAACAGAAACTTCTTCAAATACTGATAAATATCTTCAACTAAATTCTCTATCTTCAGTATGATTATTTTCATTATTATTAATAACAGACAAACTTCCTTTTTCAATAGAATGAAACAAAACAAAGTCCATTGGAACTATTAGCTTTAACATGTTCAAACATAGGCAAAGATTGTTCATTACCATCGTTGGTTATTTCGATGAAAATGTTAAATGATATCAATAGATCACCAGTTAATCTTTCTAAACCAGACAAGCCGTTTGTGTCAAGAAAAAAGTCCTCACCTGTACAACTGCATAATACACAAAAGAAATCAAAATCTACTGATCGACGAAAGTCTTCCACACAATCATTGTATACTCAAACACATGAACATCCTCATTCATCAGTCTGCAATTCGTCTGAGTGTTCTCAATGTGAATCAATTCGATATGTCCTGACGCATTCATGTGAATGTCAAATATGTTCTGCAAAATTTTATTCAGATGAACAATTAATCGAGCACATGCAATATAATCATCGACGCACAAAAATAGCCCGTCATCATCGTTTTCGTCCGTATTTCAAACCATTCAATTGGATGAATGCAAATTATCAAGTACCTTTTTTCTATCCACATTTATCTCTGACACCTTCAATGAATCAAATTCGACAATATTTACATGTCGATCTCGACAATCATCAATAACTTTCAGTCTAGTTGCTTTTTCTTTCGTCGTTTTTTTTCTGTTCTTCTTTCGTTCTAATATTCGAACTGAATATGAATACAATTGTAAATCCAGTGATAAATATCGTTTTGTCCCCCGTTCGTCAAGAATGAGAAAAGAAAACTATCATATATCTTATTGTGCAGTCATTGATTCGATTAGACATTTGTATAAACATTCTGTCATGATTGACACATACAATAATGAGAGGTCGTCTGTCATCAATATATTTATATATATATATAATCAGAAGATGAAACTATTGATTTCAGATAGAGATGTTTATTTGTTGAGATAATTTGATACTTTTCATTTGATATATCAAACAATGCGCCGGTTTAGAATATTTATTTAAATGCGTAGAAAAAAACAAAACACAAAACATGAAAAAAGAGTTTCATGCAAAATAAAAATCAAAATTTCTATCTGAACTACAAACACTGCAAGGAAAGAATATTAAATAAATGAAAGATAGGAGAGAGGAAGACATGGGTTTAGATGTATGTACATGAACTAGATAAATTATTTGTTATGAATTTGCTTCTGTTGATTGTTCAGTTGAATTTGTTAGATTATAATTTGTATTTGGCGCTAATAATTGTGCAATAAATGGATCATTAAGACAGCCTCGAATGAATTGTGACATTGTTAATTGATCGTTTGAAATTTGATCCGAATTATCGAATATGTTCATCATCGATTTTTTGGCAGCATGAAGAATTTGATTGATATCTCCATGTAATTTATTATGATTCAAAGCACAATTAAATCGAACAATGGATTCAATAACTTCTAGACATTCTCGTCGTGTTAGAAGACCGTTTCCATCGATATCGAAAACATGAAATGTCCATTCGAGTTTCTTTTCCGGTGAACTCGTTGTCGATGTCATTGACACACCGAAAAGAAACTCTTGAAAGTCAACTGTCTTCGATTTATCGTAATCGAACGCACGAAAAACATGTCGAGCAAAACGATCAGCATCATGTTTCGGACATAGAGATCTGTACATCGAAATGAATTGCTTACGAGTCATGTAACCATTCGGACAATCGACTAAGAACTTTTCGTGCCTAGAAATTCAAAAAAATTAGAAAGACATTTTTTCATTTGAATCGAATTCGTTTTTTTACCATTTTAAAACTTCATCTCGAGTAAAATCTGTAATTGTTATTAGAATTTGAATGTCCATTTCGGTCAATGTTGTACGACGCCGAGAAAATCGTCGATGAATCGATTCGAAGCCCGTTTGAATTTTGCCTAATAATCCATGTCGTCTTTGACTACTTGTCGTACTTAAATAAGAATCTGTTCGTGATCGTGTCGAATCAATTGTTGAATTCGAACTCGATCGATGGATTCCATTAGGAGTTAAATACGATGACGAATGTTGAGCCATTTAGTTCATCTTTAATAGACAAAATTATTTTCTTAGTCAAAGATTTTTCTTTTTTTGATTTGACTTTTGTTTTATTTGTTTAAAGATCACGAATAATGACTTTTATGTTTTACAGAAAAATAAAAAGAAAAAAAAATGAAAGAGAGAAATCTATCTGGACTAGAGAATATTCATTCACGCAAGTGTAACATTAGCTAAAGCACAATATTGTTGAATTTGTGCTAATTGTTCAGGCGTAAGACCGTTTGTCATGGCATTTAAAAACTTAAGAACAAAATCGAAAATAGAAAGTTTAGTCAATTTACAGAAAATATCAAACGAACTTGATTTGGATGTGTCGATGTCAACGTTTGTAAACATTTGGCTAAATGACATCGAGCATCGGGAATACTCGAGCCAAATAAATCAACTGGAGCTTTTTTAGCAAAAGCTAAACGCGAAAACGCCGGTGTATAATCTTCAAAATTCAAAACGAAAAACATTTTCTTTCTTTTGTTTTGTGAATAAAATAAAAACAAACCCGGTGTATCATCTAAACCAACAATAAGATCTTCTTCGGCTTGTTCTTGTTCTTGTTGTTTTCGTTCTTTAATCGATTGAATTTGTAATTCACTCGATGATTGAAACAGTTTTAATAACGCTTGAAATAAACAAATCCAAAGTTGATTAAAATAAATTCCGTTGATCATCGCCGGTGGATCGCAAAGTAAATGTGTAACAGCAATTGCACTTAGTTTTTTATCGGTATCATCGATTTTCGATAGTTCAGGTACAAACAATCGTTCGACAACCATTTGAAACATGCTGAACAACAACAAAATAGAAAATCGATTCGAATAAATAACAAATGTGTTTACTTTGCTTGAATTGAATCGACTTGTGTGATGAGTTCTTGTGCGCCGTATTTAATGACAAAATACGAGAAAAAGACGATGATACAACGAATTAATTTCTGTGTTTTCGCTTTGGTTAAACGTGTGAAAATCACAATGAAAATATCTTTGAAATAGTTATTCAATGAGCCCGTTGGCAAATGAACGATCAACGAATTTAAAATGGCGAAACCTTCGTGATCGTGAACTTTCGATTGCGAAACAAGACGTTGAAAAATGCCGAGAACAGTTATCTACAAATGAATTCAATTCATTTCTTTTGATCAAAACAAACAAACAAACGATTTACTAGTTTAGGAAGAACAATTGTTTCTCCAGCTTTGTCAATGAATGCTTGTAGAAGTCGTGAAAGAGCGGGAATATTTCCGCCACGATCCCAAAATGATGGAACTAAAATTGATTCGAACAACGATCGGTAGACTTCCGGTATCGAATCTTTCGAATGTGATTCCAAGAGAAATCCAATGATTTGCAAAACATAAGGAACAAATTCTGAACAAAAACAAAACAATTTTCAATTTGACAATTCGAATGTTGGCCGTTTCGTTTACCAGCAATATCATCGGTGAAGATCGGTGTAAACACCGGAAAAAGTGTTTGTTCAAATTGTTGAATAATTGCTGGATTTTGAATGAGACTTGTTCGAATTAAAACCGTGATCGTTTCGAATAGATAATGATTAAAATTTGGTTTATTTGGATTCTAAAGATAGTTGTTTTTTTTTCGTCGACAAAAACACTTCAATTGAAGACAATTTACTTTGCACGATCGTCGTAGAATCATAACTAATTTGTCCATTAAGTGATTTAAATACGGCGAAAGATTCTCTTGAAGACTCGACGACAATCTCATCGTTGCTCGCATCACGTATTCATTTTCATAGGATTTATCTGATGTTAAAATTCGAAAGAAACTATCGTACATTGTCTGAGCAAACGGAGCTAAATCTGTTTTTGTAATTCTGAAATAAAAAACAAGAGAGTTTTTGTTTGTGTGAAATCGAGCTTTACGTTGTTTGTTTTTGATCGTTCGTTGGTCGAACGAGTAACAAACGTTCGATAGCATGAGCTGCGTATGTTTGAACGACGATATTTGTTGATGAGAGATATTTAGCACATTCAGGAATCGATGCTAACAAAGCATTTCGATCGATTTGATTACGAACATCGATGAGAAATTTCAAACAGTCAGCTTTTATCAAAGGCAAACTGTTGACTAAACACAAAATTTCGTCGTTTTTTTCTCTTTTCAAAAAACAAGAAAAGTTCGTTTTACTATCGGATTTTTGTAATTCAGGTAGAATACTCGATGCATAAAATGCTGGAATACTAATAAATGAACTTGTTTTGGTAATTCCTCCCTTTTGAAACAAAAAAAAACAAAAATAAAACTAAACTTCAATTCGAATTCAACAAACAATTCGTGTTTCGCCTTTGGACGCAAGTGCCAAGACGAGAAAGATGCACGTGTCTTTTTTCAACCAATTCTTCGTTGGATTTTGCAAATATTCCTTTGAAACAAATGTGAATCAACTCAGCAAACAACAAAATGAATCGAACTCTACTTGTTGCATCGATTCGATGTATTGACTGTAAATTCCGATGACTTGCGGTTCGAAAAAGATGCAAAGTGCTTGAAGAAAATCGCAAGCAGCTCGACGACGAGTCGCCGAGTCCGATTTTTCGATATCTTTTCGAATGTATTCTTCAGGATTGTCTTCGAATTCTTCGATATCCGATTCTAAAATAAAACTCCAAAAACAAACCGAAATTCCAAAGACAATTCGAACCTCGAAGGAACAAATTCGGTAGAATAACTTGTTCGCAAACAGTTTTCAACGTATCACCACCTTCGAACATTCCGCAATGGTGACTTCGAGCGGCTAATGTCGATAAAAATTTCATCGCTGTGCTAATCAACTGCAAAAACAAACAACAATAACAAACGAAATTCGAATAGAATTCGATCTACTTCATCGTAGGCTGGTGAAAGATCTAATTTAGTTAATAACGACCAAATTGTCAACGCAAACTGTTGAGCATAGGGTTTGAATTCATCGCTGTAGTTGTCGGCATATAAAGCGACACTACGGCAGATTTCGGTTTTGACTTGATCCAAAACTCCGGGATCGTTGTTCTGAAAAACGAAAACAATCGAGTTTAGTTCAAAGTTTGCTGTTAAATTACAGTTGAATGAAGTTGTTGATTGTCGTAGGAGAGAAGTGTCAAGAAATGTGTCATGTAAATTTGAATATTATCTTCGAAATGTTCGGGTAGATCCTTTGAAATCAAGACGAAATCATTTATTTATTCGAGAAAAATCTTCGGATTTTACTTGAGCATTGAGATCGTAGAAGATTTTAACGATCAAAAGTATTGAATTGAAAATATTCTTCATTTCAACTTGATCCGATTCTTTTTTAGGATAATATGACATTAATAGTTGAAATAATTGCGTAAAAGCTGGCGCAAAATTGTCCATGACTAATTTAATTTCGAACCAAAGTTCATCGGATCGTTGTTCGTGACGATATCGTTCGAAAAGTGAATGTGCTGTTTTCAAAACGCCATTGATCGATTGAAATGAACTATTCGTTTGTTGTTGAAATTGTTTGACCATGGTATTGAGGAGATTCGGCCATTGCTCAGGAAAATCACATTTACCAATGACGGTGATGGCGTCGGCTAATTGTTCTTGAATATGTTCAGGTGATCGAGTCATTAGGTCGATGATGTGTTCTTTGATATGAGTACGATCACGTAGGGAAATCGAGTTCGATTCGTCGAGTGATGGCCAATTTCGTTTGATGAAGTTTTTGAAATTGATCACCGATGCACGACGAATTTCATCGGGTGTTGTCGAACGTTCGCAGAGAGTTAATAATAAGAGCGAATAGTTTTCATTACGTTCGATTTGTTTTAAAGTTTTTTCAGCTTCCGAACGTTCGTTGGCATTGGGAGATAACGTTTGACGTAAATAAGTTGAAAGAGCGTCGAGATTTTGATCGTTGATTTCCATGCTTTTCCGAATTTGATTCGACTGAAAATTAGCGTTTTTTTAATCTGAAAAGATACAAAAAAAAACACACAAAATTAATCTGTTACGATTAATTCATCAACACTCCAATCTTCGCAACTTCCATCAGGCAAATATCTTCGAATAATCATTGGAATTTTCTTTTCCTTCAATTCTCTCATTGCAATTTGCAATGGATCCGTTTCACCATCAGGTTCAACCATCAACGGTGCACACATTGCGATTTGCAAAGCTCGAGTGCCTAAAACACGAGCTCGCTCGTATTTTGTCATATAGGGTGTTGTGATTCGTTTCGATGGATCGACTTGAACACCGGCTTGTGTACCAACGAGATCTTCTTCATTGAAAATTTCCATTCGTTCATCACCTTGAGCTGGTCGTTGATTTGATTGAGTTCTTTGTTCATCATCTTGATCTGGATCTTGTTCTTCATCAAGATATTCATCTTCATCGAGAACATCCTCCATTCCACCATCACCTCCATCGTAATCATCGTAATCACCGTCATCAGCCATTGTATGAAGTCAAGAAATCTAAAGAAAATACTATAGTCAAACAATATAAATAGTCAGTCCGTTGTGTAGCGAAGAAAAATAAACAAATATAACGGTCTAATGACGAAATTTTCTCTTTTTCTATATGATTTCATAGAATGAATGAAATCGTTTGTGTAATTGATATGGATGAATCACAAAAGCATAGTCAAATGAACTAATCAAAGCTAGTTTTAGTTTTCCTTCTTTTTTTCTTCGATATTCGATTTGTTTGAGAATGATCTTGTTTATCATCTTCGATCTAATTCTAATTAGATCCCAATAACTCAAGTGTTACATTTTCTTCGTTCAATCGTTGAATAGATACGTTCACGTTAGAATAGAGGGCGTTACAGAACATTCAGTTATTTTTCTATTATCGACAAAAAAATCATAATCGAATTAAATATAGAACATAAACGTCATATAAGTGTACTCTTTGAAATAGTACATCGAACCGAATATTTTACTCAAAATTTGCACAAACAGATGACATATAAATCACATTTTCTTTTCTTAAATATATTGGGCGTGAAAGTGCAAATACTTACGTCAGCTGCTATTCGATTTGCAGTAAAAATAGAGTGATTTCTCAAAATTTAAGTTTCCTCACAAAGATGATATCTTTTCTCGTTTATTAATTACAAACAAACTAATCAGTAACAATTAATTCATCAACACTCCAATCTTCGCAACTTCCATCAGGCAAATATCTTCGAATAATCATTGGAATTTTCTTTTCCTTCAATTCTCTCATTGCAATTTGCAATGGATCCGTTTCACCATCAGGTTCAACCATCAACGGTGCACACATTGCGATTTGCAAAGCTCGAGTGCCTAAAACACGAGCTCGCTCGTATTTTGTCATATAGGGTGTTGTGATTCGTTTCGATGGATCGACTTGAACACCGGCTTGTGTACCAACGAGATCTTCTTCATTGAAAATTTCCATTCGTTCATCACCTTGAGCTGGTCGTTGATTTGATTGAGTTCTTTGTTCATCATCTTGATCTGGATCTTGTTCTTCATCAAGATATTCATCTTCATCGAGAACATCCTCCATTCCACCATCACCTCCATCATAATCATCGTAATCACCATCGTCAGCCATCTAAAACATATCGAAAACAAAACAAAATTCTCATTGAAACTAATCTTTTGTTTTCTAATGAAATATGACTTGAAAACAATAAATATATCCATAATCCAACATAAAATATAGAATGTTTATACTGTACACAATCAAGAAGAAGAAGAAGAAGAAGAAAAACAAACAAATAAATTGACAATAAAACGAATATAAATCTATGCTAATCTTCTTAATGATGGTAAAATGCCATCAATGAGATTCAAATAGAAATTTGCGCATGTCGCATGATAGAATCGACCAGCAAATGTTAAACATGCCGTATTAAATGAAAAGACTGTTGACGATGGTAATACTGTTTCAAGACCGTTGGTTGAAAGAAGGCAAATTGAACAAAACGAAGATGTATCATCGGATAACAATGACGAATAATCAATTTCATCATCATTTGACTGAAAAAAAAGAAAAATCAATTTAAAATTACGAGAAATCGTTTTTTGTTTTTGTTTTACTAGATGAAGATGCGCAGTAGAAAAAAACGATTGTAGATTCGTCCAGAGAACGACAATTTGTTTCCAAATCGAAGTGATTTGATCGGTTGTTGTTGGTTCACGAATAGCTGCAGTATAAATTCGTTTATGAACATGAAATATTTCGTGTAAATGATGGACGTATTCTCGAGTTCGCGTATTTTGTACAACTTCACTGCATAGATTTGGACTTTGAATCGATGAAAAAATCTCATTAGCTTGAGAGAATATCGTGTGACATTTTTCAAAACAACGCAACCAAATCGATGCATTCGAATCGAATTCATTTGTTTCATCAGAAAAAAATGAAAACTGTGTTAATTCTAAAGAAAAAAAACGATGTTTTTGATTTTTTGTTTTAAAAAGAAAATTCTCTTGACCTAATTTCGATGGTTCAGATGAATTTGTTGAATGTACACTTTGTGCATCATGTCCAACTGGATTGATTGAATTCAATGACAGATTATCACTAGTAGCTATTTGACTAGTCGTATCTTGATGAGTTAATGTTGGCATAGGTAGATCTAAACTTGCAAGTGATTGGGTTTCGGATGAGATTGGCTGAGTTTCAGGTGGATGTAATTGATTAAAATCAATATCGAGAAGGAGAAGACTTCCGTTAGTATCAGTATTGCTTTTGTTAGTTGAATCGATAGTAGTATTATCAAGATCAATGTTATCTTCGATTTGATCAAACGATGTAAAATCTGCGAAATTTTCTTGTTGATAAACCGGAGGAGGAGGAGGTGGTGGAGCGGATTGTTCTTGTTGAATTTGAAAATGTGGAATTGGTATTTCTGTGAGCTGATAGAGTTGATCATTCGGATAGATAATTCCATTGGAATTTTGTGCTAAAGCAATCAAAGCTAAAGCCATGAAAAGTTCTTCTTTGATGAGAACTCCTGGTTGAGTTTGATTAACTTGTGACCAAATTTGACTGAGTTGATCTTGTCGAAGACCTGATAGAAGAAGAATTGGATATAGAATCGATGTTTGAATGATATTTGATTGATACGATGCTTCGAATACTTGTTGATAGACTAATGGGAAATAATCAATCGATTGTGAACACCAATTTGGATAAACTGAAAAAAGAAAAAAAAAAAGTTTTTTTGTTTTGTGTTTGTTTTTCTGAGAATTTCTACCGAAAACAGGTGGCGGCAGCTGCTGTTCTTGAATGGAATGCTGAACGAATGTGGACGGTGGTTCGATAGTTTGAGTTGGAATGTTTGCTGATTTTTCGTCTTGATTAAATATCGTGTTAAGTTCATCATCAAACGCAATTTTCGACCAATCAGCTGCCCCTGAAACTGTTGCTGTTTGCGTTGGTATGGATGGTTGTGTTTGGGGGAATTCTAATAGAAAATCAAGAATTGAATTGAGTTTCATTGAAATCTCGAATGAAAATACCTGATATTTGTGCGATTGTCTTTGTTGAATCTAAAAAAAATCGATGAAATTGAAATGAAATATTTGACAAATGTTTAATAAATCAAATCAACCTGAAGAATGATGATTAAGATTTGTTTTTGTTTGTAATTTTAAATCTGAAAACATCGATTTCATCAATGAATCGACGTCCGTTGTTGGATTCGCTTGTTTCTGTTGAAAACGACGTTTCTGTTCTAATTTTCGTCGAGCAACAATTTCATCTTGCTCGTTGACTGTCGACGAGTGTGTTTGAAATTGCGGATGAGATGATGTTGACATCTTCATATCGAATTTGTCGACTTGTTGAAACAGATTATTTTCAAAAGCGAATCGTTCTTCGTCGGTCATTGCAGATCCTATTTCAGAACAACGATAATATGAAATGTAATTCGATTTATTGTCTTGTAATGAAACGTTTTTTGCTGATGATTTGACCAATAAGAAACTGAACTCGAGTTGAATGCAAAGTGCATTTGTGATTTGTTGATGAAGGTTGCTGAAGACATTTTCATTGGCTAACCAACGTGTGTGTGCGTGCAGCGAAAGAGAGAGAAAGAAGAAGCTATTTTCTGACATGATGATGATTCAATGAAGCAAAAAACAAAACTTATTCTTGTTTCTTTTTTTCAAGATTTTTCGTTTGAATTTGAAAAAAAAGAAAGAAAATGATTCCAAAGCAAAACAATCGAGTTTTATTTATTTAAATTAATTTATTCAACAAATCATTTCTATTGCATTTAAACGAAATATGACAGAGAAAAAACATGATTCAGTTCAAGTTAATCTACGCATAACCACTAATAGTAATCAAGGTAAACCGATTCTTTTTTAATCATCATTGTTCGTTTTCTAAGGATTCGTTTGTTTGCTTATAGGTGGAAGAAAATATATGGGTAATTAATTAGAAAAATGAATTTGATTTTGAATTGATTTTTGTTGTAGAAGATGCATATTCAATCGCTCTTCAACGTTTAAATCCTTCGGATAAGGATAGTCCGATTTCGCTCGCTTATTTCGGCATATTCGATGGTCATGGTGGCAAAGAAGCCGCTGAATTTGCTCGACAAAATCTTTGTCAGCATATTCTTCAGCAAGATGATTTTTGGACGCCAACCAATGATGAAAATCAAAAAGATCAATTGATTCTTTCGGCTATTCAAAAAGGTTTTCTTGCTTGTCACAATGACATGTGGAATCATGTGGGTAAATGGACGAAAACATCTTCCGGTCTGCCGAGTACATCTGGTTCGACAGCCAGTGTTGTTTTCATTCGAGGAAATAAATTATATATTGGTCATGTCGGAGATTCAGCTATTGTTCTAGCTGAAGGCGACAGTTTGCATCGGCCATGGTCAGCCAATCGTTTGACACGAGATCATAAACCTGAAGATCCATCAGAATTACAAAGAATTCGCGATAGTGGAGGAAATGTTCTTTGCAAAGCAGGTGTTCATCGAGTGGTTTGGAATAGACAAAAATCGAATAGTTCAAATTCATCATATCGTCATCGACATTCAACAACAACAACCACCACAACAACGATGACAACAACAACAACAACAACAGTTGAATATGAACAAATTCCATTCTTAGCTGTTTCACGAGCATTAGGAGATCTTTGGAGTTTAAATACAAGTACAAATCTTTATTCAGTTTCGCCTGAACCTGAATTAGCAGTTATTGAAATCGATTCAACGAAACATCGATGTTTGATCTTAGCAAGTGACGGACTTTGGAATATGATTTCACCTGAAACAACTGTTGAGATTGTTCGAAATTGTGATATTAAAACTGAAGAAATGATCTTAAAATCTGAAGTAAATTTCAATTTGACATAATAGAAAAACAAAACTGATTTTCATTATGAAATAGGATGATGATCATCGACCATTTCGTAATCCATCCCATGAACTTGTACAAAAAGCTCTTACGCTCTGGCGTGAACGAATGTTACGTGCAGATAACATAACATGTATCACTGTGATGCTTGATCCGCCTGGACTACCGTTTAGCGATTGTGTTATTAAGAAGAAAAAAGACAAACTTACGACTTCAATGTCTTCATGTAAACGATTCATTTTCTTAGATTTGATTTTTAATTTTAAAACAAAAAAAAAATGTTTGTTTTTAGCTACAGCATCGATGTGTTCGGATGATACTGTTGATTTAGATAATCTATCTCCAAATCCTTCAATGATTTTAACTTCTCAACGAATGAAACCGCCTCTAGAACGTAAAGAACATATACTAACGCCTATTTTAAATGGACCAACACCCGTGCGGGTAAGTGTAAATATCATTGTCTAGATAAGACATTTTGCTAAAAGATAAAAGCAAACATCGATGAATAATAGGAAAACAAAGATAATTCATTGATTAAAATCTTTAGACGCCTAAACGAGCAGCACCAGAAGAGGAAAGTTCGTTATTAGTTGATGCAGCACGTCGAAAATTGCTGAAAACCAATCAACAAAAGGAGAATGGTCGAACATCTCCTTCGCCTGATACAGATTTACAAGCATCATCGCCAACTCTTCTTCAATCACAAATATCAACAATTATCGAACAAATTGAACACGATTCGGATTCATCTCCCGAACAACAACAACAACAACAACAACAACCTGCATTTGATCTCAATCATCACGATGAAATCGATGAAACTTATGCCGATAACAATGAACGAAAAGTCGAAGATTATTTAAAAACTATTGACCCATCATCATCATCGACTGTCCTACCTCGTTTACGTCGAATACGTTCGATTTCAACAACAATTCCAATAAAATCCTATTCGAATTTGTCAAATCGAAGAAAATCAACAAGTAATTCATAATTTACGATTCCGTTCTTCTTCTTCTTCGTCTTTGATTCATGAGAAATCCCTTTTTTGTACATAGAAAATAGGAGACGAAAACAAGTTTTTATCTTCTTTCAATTATTTTGTGAATATTCTTTTCATCGATTGATATATTTGTAAATGTCGAATCTTTGACCAAGTCGAAATGTTCATTTTCTCAGGAAAAAAAACTGGTTAAATCAGATTTTGTTAATAAAAATGTATAGTCTTCGCTTGTTTTGTTTATTCTGTGTGTCTCTCTATTCAAAATGTGTGTACGTTTGTATCGAGTAGTTTCATTTCTAGACTTGCAACAAATTCATTATTTAAAAACAAAGCCAAATGATCAAATATTTCGTTTAAAGATAACAAAAAGAAAACTAATCTAACGACATAAATGATTTGTTTTTAGATTCAAATGAGAATTGACTAAAAATTCTCGATATGGATCTGTCAGAAATTCGAATTCTTCTCCTAGGTGACGACAATGTCGGTCGAACATCATTAATCTATTCGTTAGTCAGCGAAGATGTTGTTCCATCGAATCCATTGATGGGCGACGCATCGGTTCGTCCAACAACCGACGATATTTCCATCCCACCTGAAGTAACACGAGCTCGTGTTCCAACGGTTATCATGGATTATTGCGGTCGTCAACCGATGTCACCCGATGAAATCGATGATCTACTTTTGCCAATGGAATGTCCATCGCCAAATCCTCTTCTTCAATCATCTCGTTCGCTTTATTCGTGTATTCGACAAGCGCATGTCATTTGTCTTGTCTATGCAATTGATAGTCGAGAATCTCGTGATCGACTTCTCAGTGTTTGGCTGCCGTTGATCGATCGAAGTGCAACAACAATACCGATTATTCTTGTTGCAAATAAATTCGATCTTGTCGATGATGAAACACAATCGATAAATAACGATGAAAATCGAGAATTTTTCCGTTTGACAATGTTGATATATTCGCGTATCGAAGCTTGTATTGAAACATCAACGAGAACAATGAAAAATATTTCCGAATTATTCTATTCAGCACAAAAATGTGTTCTCTATCCAATCAATTATCTTTCAGAATCAACGAATAAACTAAGTAAACGTTTGAAACAATGTTTGAAACGAATATTTACAATTGCTGATCAAGATCATGATCAATTATTAAACGATTGTGAATTAACCAATCTACAAGATTTTTGTTTTGGTAAACATTCGACAAATAATGATAAGACAACAATTGAACAATTGAAAAGAGAAATTAAACGACGAACACCAAATGGAATACAGAATCTTACAAATCAAATCACAGCTCTAACTTATCAAGGATTCGAATGTTTATTTGAATTATATTTAAATAAAGGCAAATATGAAACAATTTATACAACATTAGAACGATTTAATTATAATCGAAAATTAGAATTATGTGTGCCAAATGCACCTGAAGATCTTGCTGGTGAATTATCTCCATCAGCAATTGACTATCTGACCGGTTTATTTCGTCGTTTTGATCAAGATCATGATTCATGTTTAACATTAAATGAATTAAATCAATTATTCGAGTCATTTATTGAAATAATTCCATCATTTCCTCAATCATTATCCAAAATTCAACATTGTATTTATCTACGTTTAAATTCTTCATCATCATCAACAACAACATCTAAAACTCCTCTATTAACATTGTCCGGTTATTTAGCTCAATGGTTTTTTCTCGCTCAAAGTCAACCATCACTAACATATTCATATTTATTTCAATTAGGTTATTCCTATGCTCTATCAACAATTGATGATACACGTTTACCATCACGAATGACATACATTTGTCATGTTTATGGAATGTCTGAATCGGGTAAAAGTTCATTTTTGAAACGATTTGTTTCGTCAACGATTTATCAAGTTCGTCATTCGGCTGATTTAGCTGAAAAATTAAATAATAAAACGAAAGCTTTCTTTTCCTATGATTATTCATCGAAAGTGTCGGTTAAACAAAAGAAATTCTATGCTGTTGATTTTGTTCGAGTTTTAAATGAAACCAAATGTTTAATTTTGGAAGAATGTCATCGAAATGAGACCGATGAAAAACTCACATTTCCACAAGCCAATGTCAATTGTTTTCTTATTGATCGAACACATCCACGTGCATTTTCAAATGTTGCAACCATCTATCTTCAACAAACCGATTATCCTCGTTTACCTTGTCTATTTCTTCTAACTAAAGCCGATCAACTCTCAGTGAAACAAGATTATCCATTGCCTATCGAATTCTTTTGTCGACAACATAAAATTCCTCTACCAATCGATTATTCAGCACTAACATCTCAATCAATTTACTCGAATTTAAATCAAAATCAATCTCAACTTCAAACAACAACCGAACATATGTCTCAATCATGGTTTACCAATTTACTATTTCGTTCACAAACGAATTCCAATCGAAATTTAGAACCTTATTCACCACGTGGAGATAAAACTCGTCATCAAGATGATATTTACGTTCGTCTCGGATATCTTTGTGTTTATCCGAAATTGAATTATTTTACTAATTCGACAAGTGATTTTACGAATACGGATGCATTATTAAAATATTCATTATATGCAAGTGTTGTCACATTGGGACTTGTAACTGTTGCGAGAATGTTTCGATGAGAAAAGAAAAAAGAACGTTCGTCATACGGTAGTAGTTCTTTTTGCACGAATTTATCGAGTCATTTCGAACGAGAAAATAGAATTTCTATTTTCGATTTTTGCAAAGCAAAAGTCAACTGACCTTATCTGTTCTATATTCAAAGTCTTTCTTTATTTTTTCTGGATTTCTATTCTTCTCAAAAGCAAAAAAAAAGAAAAATGTATACATAGAGAGATTATTAACCAAAGATCTAGTCTTTTTCTTTTTTTTTATTTCAGAATTGATAAAAAACCGAGAAGAGAAATGTCTTCGGAAGCAATGTTTCAACGAGGACTTCAATCGTGTTTATGTTCATTTGTCCCGTGTATCCTGTCGATTCCATTTATATTTGTTTATTATGTTAATCGTTTCTCATTTTTAACGTCATTCTCATTTATATTATTGATATTTGTCGCTCATTTTCTAATAGTTCGTCGATTTTTTCTATTCGAAGTGTTAATTCGTTCACATTTTCTAACATTGCTTCTAACAATCGGTGTTATTTGGTCATTAACATCATTACAAATCGGTTTATTTACAATAATTCTTTCAATATTTCATTTAAGTGAATATATATCCGTTGCTCTTTGGAATCGTCGACGATTGGATTTAAAATCCTTCTTATTAAATCATTCACCTCAATACAATGGTGCAATTGTTCTTGCTTATAGTGAATATTTCATTGAAAGATTGTTTTTCTTTCCAAACGGCGTATCCTATCAATATTTATGGACAATCATTGGTTTAATTTTGGTTATTATCGGTGAATATCTACGTAAATTAGCGATGTTTACAGCACGACAACATTTCTCACATATCATACAAGATAAGCCCGATAGTGAACATCGATTGATTATGACTGGAATCTATTCGTATGTTCGTCATCCATCGTACGTTGGCTGGTTTTGGTGGGCATGTGGAACACAAATTTTACTAACAAATCCCGTCTGTTTTTTTATATATTTAATTGTAAGAGAAAATCATTTATTTGAGGAGAAAATTGAAATTTATTTTTGTTCAGGCAAGTTGGCTGTTTTTTGCCGATCGAATTACTTATGAAGAATCAACGTTAATTCGACATTATGGAAGTGTTTATCGAGATTATCAAAAACGTGTTCCTGTTGGTATACCGTTCATTCGCGGATGTCCTTGAGAGAGAATGTCGTTTTTTTGTTGTTGCATTTATCTAACCGATGTTTTTGTTTTGAACACGAGAAAAATTTGTTAAATTTTTTATATTCTAGATTAGATTTTGTTTTTAAAAAAATGGGTGTTTTCGAAGGAATAAAAGGTAAAAAAAACTATTTTTAAATGTATATTTTGAATTAATTTGACTTCGTAGGGCAAGTATTTTCTCGACATGTAATGTTTAAACTAATTATCTATCTTCTATTCTGATAATTAGTGTTGTTATTTTGGCTTTCATGTGTTCCATTGGTCTAACATTGTTAATTCTTGGTTGTGCATTATCAGAATAGTATGTCGATAAGACAAATAAATAAATAAACAAATTTTGATCTATCTTTGTTAAAGTAATTGGTGGCCACTGTTCTTGCTTATATTCTATGTTCTTTGCCCAATACCAATAGCAATCCAACGTCAATGTTCAGCATCGAGCTATGGAATGAGTGATACGAGTGTTGGTACAGATATTTGCTGGTTCATAACAAGTGTTCTTGTTTCTTCTACATTTGCATTTCCAATCGTTTTACTACGAACTGGAACCGTAAGTCGATTGAATAGAAATTGAGATTTTGTTTGGAAAAGATTTCTTTAGATTATTGGTGGTTCAGCAGGCTTTGTTATAACAGCTAATATTGTTATATTCGGTGCAATTATATTCTATTTCACGACATACGGTGCTGAGGATAGTTTATCCTCGATGTAAACACAAATTCGTATCTTTTAAATGATTATCAATAAGACCAATATTAAAATGTGCTGAGTTTTGTTTTTGTAAATTACGCATATTTTTTTCTTGAGAATTTTTTAAAGGCTAATTTTTTTTTATAAATTTTTAAACAAACGAGAATCAATTGTTTTATTTTTTTAACCGATAATAAATATGCAATACGAATACATTTTCCGTAGATAACATGATAACCGAGAGATGATCATTTGATATCAATTAAATTTACTTTAATGTCAATTTGATATACTCAAGTCGTATCAAAGAAATTCTTATGTCTTTGTGTCTGTCTGTTTTTTAATGAAATGAATAAGTACTAAACTATAGAAAATGGTTTAATTATTTATAAAACAGAATAATGTTAGTAATGAATTGTTTATCTTCAGCCAGCCACCCTTAATTGTGTTGATTTGAAATCTGTGAAAGAAATATCTCATCCGCAAGCAAACGTTGGATTAATAAGTAGACAGTAAAATTAATTAAAAGAAAAGACAGATTTTCTTTGCTTCTATACTATAGAAGTTTTAGGTCAGCAACCAATAAAAGTGAGTACTTTTTTCTTAATAAAGATATTTTTTAATAATACTACGTAGTTTTCTAGAAAGAAAAAACGAGAACTTATAAATTTAAGGTTAAAGTATTTTCTAAGTCAATGTCATCCGAATTACTCTTGCATATTACTACATTATATTCTGTATATCATGCTTATATCATACTTTCATTGGGCATTCTTGGTAATATAATTACGTTTCTGGTTTTTACAGGATTGAAATTATTTCGAGGTAATCGATCAGCATTTTTCTTATCGATTGAATCGATAGCAAATATCTTATATGCACTTGTATCATTGAGTTTAACAATTTTAACATCGATCTATGGTGATGATCGAACAGGTTCTAGTGATACTTGGTGTAAGATTAAATTCATGTTAGCACAAGTATTTCTCTTGATTACATATTTTATGATTTGTTGTGCTGCAGCCGATCAATTCTTTTCGACAAGTTATTTTTTCGAACGTCAACATTGTTGTACAATGCGAGTCGCTCAAATTGCTGCTTTCACAATGATTTGTATCTGGACAGTGCATAGTATTATATTTGCTCTATTTTTTCAAGTAAAACCATTGGTTGGATGTGTCATTGGAAATCCAATAGCTGTTGAATATGGTTCATTCTTTTTCTATCCAGTTCTCGCTGGTTTTATGCCGATTTTAACTGCAGTCGTATTTAGTTTGTTAGCATATCGAAATGTTCGTCGAATAGTTCGTCGACAAATTCCAATAGCTCGTCGTCGTTTAGATCGACAAATGACAGCAATGGTTTTCGTTCGTGTCCTATGTTTTCTATGTTTAATATTTCCATATAATTTCAGTCGAATCTATGCTATTAACAATCCGATTCCAATAACTCAACCGTATTCATATGCAGTCTCACAATTAGTTCAAATTGTATTTCTTTCGTTCGTTAGAATTAACTCAGCGGTAATTTCAATTTTCTGAGAAATTGAATTTTTTATTTTTCTTATTTTTGTAGATCAATTTCTATGTATTTATTTTATCATCAGCTCGTTTTCGTCATGAAGTTAAATTTATTTTTCTTAAAAAATACTACCGACAAATCATAAAACGTCGATGTTGTGTGAAAAATAATCAGATAACACCGAATGATATTGAAATTGACGATGGAGAAATGGAAATTGACGAAAGTACTTGATTGACAAACAAAAAAAAATCTGTAAATTGTTCGGAATACATAGAATCGAATGATTTCTTGTTTGAAAAGTAAATAAAATAACGAAAGAGAATTGTCTTTGAGAGTTAATGGTTATAATTTGTTAGATTTCTCTAAACATTGAATCGGCAATGTCTCTTTCAAGTGATTTTTAATTTTCTTTTGTTATTTCAAAACAAAGACCAGTTATGTTTATCAAGTAATTTTACCTTGCGTTCATTGTTGGTCAAGTAATCTGAACGTATCACGAATAGTCTGTTTATTCTTCTGCTTTCTCTCAACAGAACAAATGAATTGAATCAAAGAAAAAGAAGAAGTGTTCTATTGATAAAATGCAACTCAGCTTGATAAACAGTCGAATTCGTTATGAATTTAAATTGATTCAAAAAGTTTTGGCACATTTTTGTTTATCATTTATCGAATTCCTGAATGCTGTGGCGATATTAGTGTTACAAATTCTCTTTATTATCAATAAAACATGTCCGTATCATATTGCAGTTGGTTTTTGGTCGATGCCATTTTTACTTTTATGTCCAATTAGTATTTGGATTGTTATTTGGCGACGTAATTCGATTTCTTGTTCGATTTCGATATTTATTCATATAATTGGAACATTAATTTCAACATTAATTATTCTTCTTAGTTTTCTTACGCTAATCAATCGAATTGAATGTTTAACATTATCATCGAATTCCAATTCCTATTTCATTTTATTGAATAGTTCAATGATTGGTATTGTTGGTTTCTTTAAAATTTTAGTTTACAGTCAAATAATTATTTTATGTAAACTCAGACGAAATACCGAACAAATACCAACAATATTCAACAAAGATATTTATCAATATAATCATGATTCGCCTCTTTTACTAAATTATTCCCAAGTAAATAGTTGGCATTCATCATGGACAACAAGTTCAGGTGAAACAAATGCTGAATTTGACTATATATTTTTTTGAATTTTCTGTATAATTTATTTATTGAAGAAAAGGATTATCTGAAGGAATACATTGACTACGAAAATGTAATAGACCAATAGGAATTAATATGATTTGTGCAATCATAAAGAGCAAAAAGATCCACCAGTATTTTTTCAATAGACCGGAATAATCATTGAGAAGAAGTGAACTAAAACCAGCACCAACTAAATTCGTATTTTCATCGAATATCAAAGGAATACATTGATGTTTTTGATCACAAAATCCTTGATTCGAATTACACGATGAACCATCTAGAAACAATCAAACTAAACCTTGAAAATATTTTTTAAAAAAAAAACCGTAACGAACATGGAAAATAAAGAGGTTTCGATGGATCTAATTTGGAATCAATTTGATGAAATGGTACACATGATCCATCCGTTTGTTGACAAGCAATCATACAGAATTCATTTTCATTTTGTTTTAATTGACAAGGTAAAAGAGAATATAAATCACAAATCGATAATTCACATAAACCATTCGAACATAATAGTGTTCCATTGCCACAGATTGTTTTATCGGCTTTGAAAGTCGATGGATCATCTTCAGGACAAGTAGCCGATGAACCTGAACATGTAATCGAGGTTTTACATTCACTTTCTTGTCGACATTCATGTCCTGAAGGATAAAATTGACATGAATATTGACAACATGAACCAGCCGACTAAAGAATTTGAAAATTTTGCCTATTCGATATCGAAAATGTGAAAGTCAAGAAAACAAACTGGCGAACAAGCAGCGTCTGGTTTAAGTTTACAATCCGGTGTACAACATGTAGCCGTTGTTCCATATTCATCACAGACTTCATCGGCAGAAAATGTGCCATCACATTTACTTTTGACTTTTTTTGATGTTGACAAACAATCCGGATGTCGTTTGCCGAGACTTTGAATAAATTCTCTACAAAAAAAAATTTCGTTTGCTCAATGAAAATTTTCCTTTAAAATCAAAAATACGAAATCGCATCCAATGAACAATGCGAATAGACTCGATTATTTGGTAGAAGACCTTCAGTTCCTGATGCATACATTAAATAACTTCCACCTTCAGCATCCGTTGGATTACATTCTTTTTTTCGATGTTCGTATTCAACATCATTATCATGATTGGCATTCAATGAATGACCGACTTCATGAAAGAATGTCATTTCACATTTATTTAAACTGAAACTAAAATAGTTCTTGTTTAATCATTTTCGTTTTTTTTTGTTAATTCAAATTTACTCAGTTGCATCGAAATTCGTTGTCACGACTCCAACACTTCCGAGATATCGAGGATTGAATTTATTTGTTGAAGGTGCCCAACGAGTAATCTCTTCTAAATTACTACAAAGACGTCCTCTCCATGACCAACCTAATGCAATTCCTTTATTATTCTGTAATCGAAGTGTTCTCGATGTCATTCCATAATACAAACAACCTGGTTCACTATCACTTGTTTGTTTATCATAATCACTAAATCGAACGACAAGGTCCAATAAAGCATCACTACTAATCTCTTCGTTACAAAATTCATGTAAAACAGTTTTAGATTGATCATTTTTTTCGTCACAAATCGTTTGTGTTATCACTGAAATAGATTCATCTTGACTATATTCTTCTCTTTCGAACAAAAAAAAGTCACTTGTTATTCCATGTACGACAAATTGTACGGTTATATTTGTTATTTGTGCTGTATAAGGAAAACGATAATGACCGTATAATTCATTTAAACCTTCGACATTTCGATAGATATACGAACTCAGTAAAGTATTTGTTCGAAAATAATCTCGATTAGCTCGTGTTCGATATGTCTAAATCATGGAATTTTCTTTTTTTCCAATCGAGAAAAACAAAACAAATACCAATGACCATAACGGATAATCGACCACGAAATGTATACTACAATAGCGTATATTTGTACTTATTGAAATTTGAAGAATCAATGAGAGAATATTTAAAACGAAAACTTTCATTTGATTTGATCTAATCAATCAGATGACAGGCGCAATTGTGATTAATTATCGATCGTTTTCTATTAAATGACATACGAAGAAAAAAGGACCTTATTTTTATTTATTTCTTCGTCCTTCTTCGACGTTCTTTTTCTGTATCTTGTGAATATTATTTTCGTTTCAAGATGAGTGAAGTAACAACGAGCAATACATCGGATGTTTCAACACAAACTCCGAATCCTCGTCCACCGATACTTCGTACAGTATCAATGCCAACAACACCTACATCATCATTAGCTGCTAATCCGTGGTATCAACGAAAATTCGAATTAGTATGTTCGAGTTTTTTTTTTCGTGTTTTTTTTATGTTTGTTGTTGTTTTTTTTTATAGTTTCGTGATGTCATCGAAGAAAAAATACGAGATGAATATCCGAATTTATCAAAAGAACATAAATTAGAACCAGCTAATATCGAACATTCAATATTAAAAGGCTATGATTTAGATTTTCCTGTAAAAAAAGCTGATCTTGCATTTTAATCTATTCTTCATTTTTCTCTTTGAATTGGTAGATCAATTTACAAGATGGTCAAAGTACAATTGTCTCACTTTCTTATGGTAATGGTGCTCGACCAGCATATACAAAAGAAGAACGTCGACAATTGATTACTATTCGTCAAAATACAAATACATGAACATTTTCTCTTGAAATAAATCTTCAATGAGCAATTTGATACATAGAAAACATGAGTTATGCACATTTGATAGGCCTGAGTAATGTCTTGTTATTCTAAATGACATTCGAAGCCATTGAAAGACACTTGAAAAAGACCGATAAACTTTTAAGAACAACCTCAACACAAACATGCAGATATTATTTCATTGATGACGATTACGCCTAGAAATTTCACTGCAATACAACGAAAGACGAATAATTGATCAATACAAATATTATTCTCTCTCATTACATCAGTCGACTCATATTCGACTTGGGTTCTTTTTCTCCTCAACAAAAGCAAAGGAAAAGAAATGTCGAATAAATTTGATCGATGATGACGAGACATATTTGATGATTTATTAAATTTGAGAAAGTAAGAAGATCTTCTTACAATGAATATGAGCATCTCATTCAATCGATAAAATCATCATTGAGAAAGAAAGAACGAAGAAGAAAATTTACTCCGAAGAAAACTTTCTAACAATAGGTCTCTTTTAAAATTGATTTTCTCATTGACAAATATTTCCGTTTGGAGAAATTCGAACGTTCATAGAAAAACCTTTTCTTTTCTTTTTCTTTCTTTTTTAATATTAACACGCAATGACAAATTCTCGCTTCGTTTTCTTCTTCTTCTGTCAGTCAAAGACATTGACAATTTTTTCAATAGTCAACAAATAAAACCCTCACTTATTCTACGAGTTTTTCAAACAATAAATCGTAGAAAAGTTAAGACCTTTTTTTTTCGAATCCATAAAATTTCCAGTTTAGTGAACATTTCTTTTTCGAGCTCTTGGTTGTTAAACAATCAATTTGAAATTGACGTCAAGTAGTGTGCGTATACAAACACTCGATGGAACGAAACAATCGTTCAACATATTTCTAATTTGAAATTCAAAGTTTGTAGACAAAAGTCAAGCCTTGTTCGTCATCTCGCCTTTTCTTTATTCCAATGTTTTTTCTTCTCTGACATTCTATTTGAATAAAGTCCTTTTCTTTCATTTTCTCAATGTTTGACAACATATACAAGAAAAAAAAAGAGGAGGAAGAAGAAAAAAAAATCGAATACAATATTTTTTGCTTATTTTAATCAGAATTTGTTCTGTTTTTTTCTAAGAGATCTATGCATAAATATATGCATCCATCCAGACATGTATATATCAACTGTCTACCTTTTAAGACATCATCTTTATTTTGACAATAACAAACTTAACTTACACCCCCGAGCAATTCGCCTACTTATCGAACCAACAACAGAACACTCACATTCGAAATAAGTGAAAAGAAAACAGCTGTTCTCAAACGATAAAATTATTTATTTCCACGAAATTCTCTTTTCTGTTCTCGTTTAAATCTTCGATCATCTGTTCAAAAGAAAATCTTATCAAAATCACTAATTGTAGATAAATATAGATCAAGTAAATACAAATTGGTAGACTTGATAAGAAGAAAAGGAAATACAAATGACGATTTCCTTATTTTACAAATGGTAATATGACAAAGTTTCTCTTCTTCTTAATCAGATTTTCATTTCAATAGAATAAAAACCACATTCAATACGAATATTTCTCAACGTTAATTGATTAATCTAGTCAAAAAACTTCCATGTCGAAAACGGTTGTCTACCGAACAAGCAAACAATTTGATCAATATTCGGACCTATTAAAAAATCTTCTTAATATTCAAGGTAAAAACAAAACTTTTGAAATTTTTCTTTCTTTTTCTTCTACATGATTATAAAATCAAGAATCACGTGAAGATGTAAAATCGCCTACAGTTCGTCAAACAAATCGGAAAAAACAGCAACAAACAACGTCAATAAATACGCGAACGAAAAAACAGAACAGTAAAATAAATGGAATGAAATCATCTGTCAATAAAACAAGTAAATTTATTCAATTGAAATCCTTTTCTTTGTCTCTCATCATAATTAAAATGTCTTCAGATCCAATGAATGAAAAACAATTCAATGATTATCGAACAATTTATTCGCCAACGAAATCTTTACATTCAACTCTTGAGGTTTGTTTACAAGAGAAATTTGTAATTTTGACGATCTTTTCATCGTGTTTTAACTTAAAAAAGGAGCCATTAACAAAGAATTCTTCGAAATCTCGTAAAACAACGGGGCATAGTTCGTCTCCAACGCAAAGTCTTCAGCAACGTTCAACAAAGAAAAGTCTTTCGTCAGTTACGAATCTTTCTCGACAACGATCATCACCAATTAAAGTAACAAAAAGTCAATCGAATGAAGAAGATTTAGTTCGAAGTTCATCATGTGACCATGTGCCATCATCAGACAAACATCATCCAACGTCAAAACCATCGGCAAAACATTTTCTTTCCGAACAATTAACCAAAATTCAAACCATTGCAAAACAAATTCAAACTCGAAATTCAAACGATTCGCCACACCTATGGAATCGATTTGACAAAGTACTTTCAACAACGATTTCATTTGTTAATGATGATCTTCAATTTCAAACATCATTACAACCATTGAGAAACGAAATTCATCAATTAACCAAGTAAATTTCTCATTGAGAAACCTGCTTTTTCTCTATTGTGTCTTTAGACAATTACAAAATACGAATATTCATTTGAATGAATACGATGTCAAACATTATCAAACTGAGCAATGTTTGTGTTTTATTTTAAGAAAAAAAAATTTAAATTTTCTTTTATTCTGAAAATTAGACACGGAATTACAAAAGAAATTCGATGCCAATCAAAATCAATGTCGAAATTTACTGTTATATAATGAACAATTAAAAACTAAATGTCATTTATTACAAGATAAACTCGATTATTTCGAACGAAATAATATTCGTCTTATTCAACGTGTAACTCAACAAGTAGTTCTCCTTCGAAATCATTGTGAAGTGATTTTCTTCTTCTTCTTCTTCTTCTTCGTTTTTTTTTATCAAAAGGATCTTCATTCAATTGCAAAACGAACCGAATGGATTTCGACCGACGATCGTTTTGTTCTTCGTGAAGAAATTCTTTTTCTTAAAGAGAAATTATATCATGTTTACGATGATATTTCGATTCTGTTTAATCGAAATCAACAACTTGAGAAATCAGTTCAACAACAAAAACAACAAATATCGTTGTACAAACAACAGTTCGAGTATATAGCGTCGTTTTTTTTCTTATATTATTTTAATACGAAGAAAAAACAAATGAATTTTCTCTTTTTCTTTCATAGTGATTTAAAAGGCACAGCTCGGGACATTTTAGATGATCTCAATCATCGAGTTGTTGAAGAGAAACTTCGAACATTTTTTAATAAAATTCTTTCCGAACAAAATCAAAAGTAAATTTCGTTCGTCATTATTTTCGTACAGAGAAAAAACAACGTTTGTTTTAATGATGACATAGAATTCGTTATTTTTTCTCTCTCTCTTGCGTTTTCGAGAGTTAAAAATGAAGAATAAATAAATCTATTTGTTTGCTTCTTAGTGGTTTTCACGTCAATCAAATCCTTTCGACTCCAATTAATAAATCAACGGAATTCACTTATGACAATCCAGGTGTTAAACTTCGATCGCATTCAACGAGAAATTCATCGCCAACAAAACTTCGACCGAAATCACTTTTTGTTACGCCGAATATTTTAAATGATTCGAAAATCGTATCGAATTTGCACAATCATAGAAATTCAATTTGTCTTCAAACTCGACGTTTATCGTCGACAATCGATGACGCAGATTCAACGATGACATCATCATCGTCATCTTCGTCAATTCGAACATTTCAAGTCGACAAACGAAAACAAATGAATTCATTTGTTCATGAACATGCTTTGATGACAAATGAAAGTGGAGCTGAACTTGATCAAATCTCTGATTTAACATCGAAAATGTTTACATCGGGTGATGAAGAAGATATTCGAAATAATCAAAGACATTTATCTACATCTTCTTCATCGAGTTTTCCTTCCGATGCTGAAAAGATTCAATTTCTGTAGAAGTTTCTTTTCTCTTTCTTCGTTTTTTTTTCTAATTTATTTTCTTCTATTTATTTATACATACATTTACGTACTTTTATGAGTCAAATAAATCAAAACTATGTTAGACAAATTAGTTTTATAACATCACCGTCATTGTTCACTTGTGACATCTATGTCAACGCTCGAGTTTCTGCATTTTGCTGAAAGATTTCTTCAAAAAACGAAAAACAAAATAACAATTTTTATGATTTTGAAATACGAGTAAAACGAAACAGAAAAAGATTAGTAATTAATCTGAAGTCTTGTGTCTGAGCAACAGCAATCGAGAGAGTTGTTGATGTTATTTACTCATACCTGTATATTGATTCAGACTACCTTGAATGGAACTGTGTGATTTGTCAGAAAGAAAAGAAATAAAAACAATCGTAAAATGCGTCAATTAGGCAACGAAGAAAATGCTGCGCTTCTTTTACATTCCGAAAATGAAGACGAAGAAGTATTTCATCAACCGAAACCAGTTCGAACTGAACAATTTCCTGTGATTCGAAAACGTCCGAAAACTTATCATTCGTCAGGTTCTCATCCGGTCTTATGTTTTGCATTGATCTTAGGTGCGTTTGTTCTCGGTTGTATCAGTGGAGTTATTATTATACTCTATCGAATGTCTCAAGATTCTCAATTACCAATAGATTCAGCTGCAATCTCACCAACTGTCGATTTATCCGTACGAACTCAACTGTTTCAATCGATTAAATCTGCAGATTTTGTCAATCTTAATCGGTGGATTTTTTGTATAGTTTTTCTTTGTTGAAATTAATTTTTCTCTTTTTTTTTCTATAGTTCATTGGAGTCTGATGATGATTCATCTGCTAAGAAATTAATTGAAAAATGGCAAACATTCGCACCGTCACTATCGAACATAAAGAAACTTTCCTATGAAATCAATTTAGTCAAATATTCGTCAACAAAGCAACTCGAACTACTCGATGGAAAAGATAATTTAATATTCAAAATCAATGGTTTATCGGACAGAAGCTTTCGTAGTTTATCAACTCTGATTAATAAAAACGGACCAATAAATGGCAAAGCACTTTTCTATGTTAATTACGGTCGTCCAGAAGATTTCGCTTATTTAATGGCTCAAAAAATGTCATTTAATAATCAAAAAGATTCGTTTGTTATTATGCGACGTCAACCGAACGTGATTTCTCAAATCGAACAAATTCATCAAGCAATTCATTACGGTTTCGGTGGTTTGATTTTTTTCGATGACGAACCACAAGAACAAATCCCAATGACAAACGATCGACATTCATTCTTTCAAGAATGGATCAGATATTACCATGACAATCAACGTTAGTTCGATTGACATCAATCAACGACGAAATTTTAATTTTCTTTTCTTGTAGAACAAGCAACTTTTCTCGAAACTGTCTCTCTTGATAACGATCATTCGATTTCGGTTTTAACTGTTTCATTTGCTGATATTCAGAAACTATTTTCATCGTTTTCATCGGAGTCAAGTGCGTGGTTATCAACTCCTAACGAATGGAATAATAATCGACCGATGACATTGAAAGTTGGTGGATCGTTGACGAATTTGACAGTTCGATTAACGGTGAATTATGAAGAAGAAAAAGTCAATTTACCGATGGTGATGAGTTCGATTCGAGGAGATATTGATGCTGATCGATTTGTTATGATTGGATCGAAATTAGGAGCTCAACAGCAAAGTCAAATTCTCACAGAACTTATTCAAATATTTACAAATCAAATTCGAACTGGATGGAAACCGAAGTTTGTTCGATAAGAAAATCTTTTTTATTTAACTTTTTGTTTCGATTAGACGATCGATTCTATTCTGTGCTTGGTCAGGTTTAGATTACCATCAATATACAAGTAAAATTCGATTTAATAATAATAAAAAAAAAACGAAACAATTTTTAGTTCATCATTGGTTTTCGGATAATTCATTTACAATCAATAAAAACTTAATTTCATATCTCGATTTGGGCAATGGTATTCTTTCGAATTCAACTTTAAATCTACACGGTTCGCCATTACTCGAACAGATCGCTCATCATGCAGCTGATTCTGTTCCAAGTCCATTGGTTCATAATCATACTTGTCATCATCAAACACCTTTACCATCGTCGATGAATTCAGATCATGAAGAATCTCATCATCATCACAGTCGAAAACGAAAGGATGCCGATGATGATCAACAAATCTGTGAAGTACATAAACTATTAGATGAATGGAATCGTGCAAGTCGGAATCGATTTCATTCGAATAAGACTTTTAATATTGTTCAGCAGATGGATACTGATTCGACAGCAGCTGTATTTCAGTTAACATACGGAATTCCTTCGTTGTTAATTGAAATGACTGATGAACAAGTAAATCAATTTCTTTTTTTCCTATTCTTGTCTTTTTAATCAAACAAAAAATGCAAACAAATGAGAATTCTCCTGATGATAAATGTTAATTTAGTTTAGTTTATCAAATTCTTTCGTTTTTAACTGTTAAGTAAGACGATACAAGTGTCTTAGTCTTTAAACTTCTTCTTCTGTGTTTGAATCATCTTTTCGAACAGTTCGAAACCCAAACTTCAATTGAATCTTATTCCTAAATTCATCGATACATTTAGAGCGTAGCCAATGATCCGTTCTATAAACGATATTCACCGATGAAGATGAACAATGAGCCAATCTCAAGTGAAGTTTACGTTGCTTATACGCAATTCATTGCTGAGATTCTCCGACAATTAATTGATCAACCATTGATCGAATTTAATTTGACGATTTATGCAAATGAAATCGATCGAAATGTTGATTCATTTATTCAAGAATTCGAAGAACCTTTTGTACATTTATCTTATCATATCGGAGATAAAGATAAAGATTTTAAACCAATGTGGAAGCAACTAACAAAAACAATTCGAAATATTCAATTACATATCGATCAAACATCTCATAACAAGTAGATTTCCGTCAAATTCATATTGATTTATTTCGATTGTTCTACCTTTTTGTGTTTAGTTTCAATCATCTTCAAACATTAAATCAACAATTAATTGATTTCGAACGTTTATTTCTTCTCAAATCTCCATTACCGGGAATGAATTCACCTGAGAAAATCTACAAGTAACAATCGTTTTTTTTCTTTTAAATTTAATTTGAATCCGTTTTCTAGACATATGTTAATTGGACCAGCATTCGGTCTAAGTCAAACAGTGACTCCATTTCCATTGTTATCGAATATTTTATACGGAATTCCTGGCGATCCACCGGGCGAATTATGCGAACAATCGAGAATGTATTCGTTAAGATTAAAAGAACAAGTTCAATTTATAAATCGAACAATTCAAGGATTCGATGGATTTTTTTGAATTTGCTTTTTGTCAGATTTTATTTTTTCTGCAAATGTGATCAAAACAAAAAAAAACTAACTTTCGAAAGATGACAGAAGAGCACAAAAAAACCCTATTTCTTCTGTTCTCTATGAAGTTGAAATCTGATTGGCTTGAGTCATAATTTACTTTTGTTGAATTGTTTTTTTTCCTTGTTCTTCCTTCACCCACTGTCGTATATAAATAAGCAACCGTTCTGAGTGTTATATTCATCTTCTATTAACATTATTCGTCGACTTTTCTAGAATATTCTCGTATTTTTATTTCAAATGGTCAAAGAAACCAAATACTACGACATTCTTGGCGTTAAACCCGACGCAACTGTTGATGAATTAAAAAAAGCCTACCGAAAATTAGCATTGAAATTACATCCAGACAAAAATCCCGACAATGATCCGGAACAATTCAAACAACTTTCTCAAGCCTATGAAGTTTTATCCGACGAAAAGAAACGAACGGTCTACGATCAATATGGCGAACAGGGCTTAAAAGAAGGCGGAGGTCCCGGCGGATTTCATGGTTCAGATCCATTCGATATTTTCAATATGTTCTTCGGTGGTGGCGGTCATCCATTCGGTGGTCGACAAGAAAATCGAGGCAAAAATCTGATTCATCAATTGTCCGTTTCATTAGAAGAACTTTACAATGGCGCTGTTAGAAAATTAGCTTTACAAAAAAGTGTTATTTGTGACAAATGCGAAGGTATCGGTGGTAAAAAAGGATCTGTTACCAAATGTGCAACATGCAAAGGCTCGGGTTTTGTCGTTCGTGTTCATCAAATCGCACCGGGCATGATTCAGCAAATGCGTGCACATTGTTCCGATTGCGAAGGACAAGGCGAACAAATCAATCCGAAAGACCGATGTAAAACTTGCGACGGCAAGAAAATCAATCGAGAAAGAAAAATCATCGAAGTTCATATTGACAAAGGCATGGAAGACGGGAAAAAAATCACGTTCTCCGGCGAAGGTGACCAAGAACCAGGACTTGAACCGGGAGATATTATTATCGTTTTGGAAGAAAAAGATCATCCGATTTTCAAACGAGATAAAACCGATTTACATATGAAAATGCAGATTACACTTACCGAAGCGTTATGTGGCTTTCAAAAAGTTGTTACAACTTTAGATAAACGGCAACTTGTTATTACAGCTTTGCCAGGTTTGTTGATCAAATTGAAATTGAACTAATCATTCGAAGGTTTTTTTGTTGTTGTTGATTTAGGCGAAATAATCAAACCGGGAGATATCAAATGTGTTCTCAATGAAGGAATGCCTGTCTATAGAAATCCATTAGAAAAAGGTCGTCTTGTTCTTCATTTCGACGTGAAATTTCCCGATAAAAACGAACTTCGACCTGAAGATCTTGCGAAATTAGAAAAATTGTTACCAACTCGAGCTGAAGTCAGCGTTCCAATGGAAGCCGAAGAATGTGTTTTAGTCGATTACGATCCTCGTCAATCATCACGTTCTCATCGTCATGATATGGACGATGATGACGATCCACGTGGCCATGGCGGACCAACACAAGTCAATTGTGCAACGCACTAAATCTACGTTTCAAATCAAAAAATATTTCATTGACTTATTATAAATAAAAACACAACTAAGTCTCAAATTGATTTGAATAACTCATTTTTGTTTATTCGGAGAATAAAAACATTGTCGAAAAATATTTTTTTTTGTGTTACGATTGGTAGTTCAGAGGAAATCGTTCGAGACCAACACTAATAGCACAATGTTTCATCAATGTATAACCACAATAGTAACGAGCTATATGTTCTTTGACGTCATTTAATTGACGCATACACGTTTTGATTGTTGTTGCTAAAGCTTCTAGAATATTCGAGAAACATAGATGAAGTCAAATCTGTCGATTTGACTTACGAATACATTGAGGATTGAATTTTCCGTTTGTTTTATTAAGACATTTGCCATATTTTCGTGGAATCATTTGTAATGCTGCAACGGTTTCATGACAAACATTAACATATTCTTGAACACGAACAGATCGTTGTAAACCCTCAAGAAAAAAATAATAAATGAACAATTCAGTTTGTTAACACACGTATCAACGAATTTACTTGATAAAATTGTTGACACGTTGCAAGTTTACAATGAAGATTATCAAGGATTTGTCCATTGATCACATACGAACTTAATAAGAACATCGCAAGAGTACATATTCGCATTTTGAATAAAAATTATTTCATTTGAATGATTATGTTCTCAGTACATTTTATTGTTTTTTCATACTTCAATTAAAGATAGAAAAGAAAAGGAATGTGCCGTTTTTTTTATCTCAAATTTCAGAAATTGTGTACGTGATAAAAAAAGATCAATTACGCAAAAGATTAAAAATCCTCGATGATTTTTAGATGATCGAATATATCTTCTCCGGAGATTTATTTTGATTTCCTATTGATACAACAGTTGACACTGACAATAAAAATACACTCGTTTCGTTGAATTCAATCAGGATATAAATTAATTTAGGAATCATTTATTTTAACTTAAAAAATTATTATTCAATGGAATATGATCAAGACCAAGATGAACTGCACAATATTTCATTAAAGTATAACCACAAAAATAACGAGCTTTTTTCTCAGGAACTTCTTTTAAACCGGCAATACACGTTTTGATTATTTTAGCTAAAGCATCTGAAAATTAAAAAAAAACGATTTTCTCAATTCAAAATCCTATTGAACATACAAATGCATGGCGGATGTAATCTTCCAGTATATTGATTGACACATGTTCCGTCTTTCGATGGAATGCCTTGTAATCCATAAACGGTTTCATAACAAATGTCAACATATTTCTGATGTTCAGAATATTGTGATAAACCCTGTAGGAAATTAAAAAATGATTTTCACAATTTAAGTAAATAAAAAAAAAAGAAAAGAAAACAAATTTTACGTAATAAAAATCACGACAAGTTGGAACTTTACAATGATAATCATCAATAGCTATTCCATTAACGGAGAAAATTGTTACTGTGGAAATAATAAATAAAATAAATAAGTATTTCATTGAAATGAATATTGTTCTTTGTTTTCAATAGAAATCAATTTAAAAGGAAACTGTTCAGATCTAAACAGAATCTTTCATATTTACATATTTCGTTTGTTGTCTTTTGCTGGTATTTTTCTCTTGTATTTATCAAAAAAAACGAAAACAAATTCTACGTAGGCTAGAGAAGTATTTATTCGAATATGACTCCATGTTTTATTTATATTTTACATAAGTCAAATACTTTTTAGGCGAAAATGTCGAAGAAGAGAAGAGTAACTCAAGTTTGTCGATTATCTTCATAGTTAAAAAAGAAAGTTGTAAACGTGATGACGGCATCGGTTTAAGACGGTATTAGAAGATGCTATTGAACTATCCGATTTAGTATTTATTTATACACGTGAATCCGTTCTATTACATTCTTTTGAACGAAAGGTAAGAAGAAAAAACGTCTAAATATATTGTTAATCAGTATTAGTTGACGTCAAGAGCTGGTTGAAATGTGCTAAGACTGAGTATAACGAAGTTAATTAAGAACTTGTGGAATTTTCTCTCTCGATTATCCTTAATTCTTCTCGCATAGAATTACAAAAGAAAAGAATGACTCTTTCAAATAAATTCTATCCGTAGTCATGAAGAAAGCCCACTTGCTGACTGAATACTAACATGAATTTTTAATATCTGAGCACTTTCACGAATAGATATGTCACTGACGAACAAAAGATTAGTTTGACATCGTCTGAGGAAACTGAAACTTAGAATGTTCATCTCAATTGACGTTACAAGAGAACCATTACTTGTCAGTTAATTATTGTTTTTCAGTTATCTTAATCGGCATCCATTAGAAATCAAACTTATACTTTCCATCATGAATTATAGTTTTCAAACGGAAATAAAATCCATTCAATGACAATAAAAAAACATTTTGCTCCGAGCTAAACGTTTCTTAAGTTCAACCATGAATATGATTCACAGTGCTTTGATGATTAAATCAACTTGTTTGATGGTTATTTTAAGAAAACGTTCATCCCTCCCACGAGTACCTCGATGAATCAAAAAAACTTGAATTAAATGTTCTACTTGATGAAGAACGGTAACAATTTATTGAGAACAAAGAAACACACAAAAAAGAAGAAGAAGAAATCAGAAGAAAATGAACGATTTTTGACAAAGAATAGAGCGTCTATCAAAGAATATTTCTTATTAAATCTTTTTCGTTATCATTGTGTTTTGTTTTAATACATTGAATGTGTTTGTACTGATCTTGGTCTTTTGATTTTTTCTAAGTTTTTCATCAAAAGATCATGAACACTTGTCTAAAATTGAAAATCAAATATTTGAATTTAAAGAAAAATTGTTGTTGTTGGTTTTTTTTCGTTTACATAATGATTACGAAGTTCTAATGCGATGAAACGCATTGAAACAAATTGTTTTTCATCTAATGATTGAACACTTCGACGATAATCATCGACATGAGGATATTTAGCGACTTTTTTAACTAATTCTCCACGAGATATCAAATATTTATAAGTTAAATCAAGATATTGTGTAACATCATTTTCTAATGTTCGAATTTCTGCTAATGAATCCTAAATTATTCTCTCATGTTTTATTCATGATTGACGTAATTCTTTTCAAATGAATTTACCTCTTGTATACTAACACCGAAATTATTTCCATCTTCAACTTTAGGAATCATCAATTGAATCCACAATTTAATAATTGCAATCTAAATTCGAATTTTAAAACAAAACAATTTCTAATTTGTCAATGTTACACTATCGAGAAAATGAAAAATATATGGTTTCAGTTTCTCTTCTAAGATTGTGATCAATGGATTCGAAGGCACAATCCCATGAAATACATAAACAGGTGTTCCAGTGTTAGATGTACTTTCTGGCGATGTCATTTGATTTCCATCGATTGCTTCTGTTTTACGTCTTTTCACTGTTGAACTTGGACGGTCCTTCATTTTATCAAAAATATGAAAAAGTGAGAATTTTCTTTTTTGAAAATTTACATCTGCTGAATTGACATTATTCGTATGTGCGAGAATATCATCAGCCGTTGGCAAACGAATTTCTGCACGAACTTTAGTGACTTCACTGAACGATAAGACGGGGCTCTAGTTTGAAGAAGAAGAAGAAAAGAATTTATTGGTTTGTTTGTCTTTTTGTTAAATAAATGTCACCGAAACGAGTTGATCGAGTTCAAGAGCTTTTTCAGGAAATTCAACACGAATTAAATGTTCAGCAGAAACCTTTATCTTAGCTGAATAATCATCCATTATTCTTTTTTCTTAAATCAAAATCTAAAATTCAAAAGAACTCTTTTATTTTACTTAAACAAGAAACAGAAGCCAATTACTATTTATTACGAAAGTTAAACTGACAAATAATTACTATTAGATAAGTGAGAAAGAGACAAGTCTTAAAAAAGAGTAAATAATTGATAAAATGGTTTTTGTTTTTGTTCGGAGTTTAAATTCGAAATAAACTTGTGAAGTTTCCAAGTTAAAGATTTCAAATGATTGTCATTCGAAGTTTTCTTCGACAGATAATCAATTAAACATTCGAGAAGTAATTGAAAATCTTCAATTGTCGTCAATGTAAATGACGATGATAACGATTGAAGAATCATTTGACGCATCAATGGACGTTTTACATAAGACCAATCGAATAGAAACTGAAGATTTCCTTTGAAAAAGAAACATATTTTACTCGAAAATCAAAAGATTATTATTCTTTGCGTGTTTAAACCTGGATAGATCGGATTTGCTGCATGATAAACGCCCATCAATTCAGCATAGATGATAAAATGAATAGCTTGAGAATATCGATATAATAAACAGAGAAAAAATGATTCGTACGGTGTTTTTGTTGGATTTAAAAACGTGAGTTTGGCTTGAATATTGGTTTGAATAAGTAACCGTTGAAAAACAAGTTCATTGCCACTTGAAATCAAATGAATATGCGGTTGAATCATTGTTGAACTATCCATTTCGATCAAATTCATGCAAAGATAATAGGCCAAATGAATTTCTTTGAAGAATTGCTCTAATTGATTTTCACGTAAAATCAACGAACATTCGACATAAGCCATTCGTTGTTTGTAATCATTTGGTAACGAATTCAAAAATAATTTCATTAAATCCAAATCATTTTGACAATTAATCAGAACTGATGATAAATACGGTAGATCGGTTTCATTTTCAACTAATTGATAATTGGCTGATGACGATGATGGTTTTTCAGTTGAATTCGTTAGAATTAAATAAACACGAATGCCTACGGATGAAAATAACCGGCATAAATGACAAGATATGGAATTGTATCCGTAGAGAGCGATAGCATCTAAACTAGACGACTTTGTTGAAAGAGAATTTGGATGATCTGTTAGATGTTCGAACATCTGAAAAGAAATAGTAGAAAATGTCTTTCTTTTTCCTTTGTTCCAACGGATTCTTATCCTATTCGACTCGTTTTTTTATTGGTTAGATCGTTTAGATCATCGAGAAACCCAATCGCTAGTTGTCGCTTTCCAATTCATCGATTTCAATCACAAAATTTTCATGAATTTAATTGTTAAAAAACAAAGATTCTGAAGAAAATTTTCGAAAAAAAAACCAGATTTTATTTTCAATTCACCTTCAAACGAGAAAGAGAGAGCGAGTGAGAAAACCCGAACAGAAAAATAATCATCAATCTGTTATCGATTCTGTACGTCGCTTAGTTGCCGAAATGCTTCGCATCAAAATCGATGGTGATCAAGAACAAGGAACGATACTAATCGATGTAATTCTTTCGAAATAAAACCGTTTTCTATTTCGATTCGGTTCATTTTCAGACGCTGAAACAAGCGGAGAAAAAATCTGGCCAAAAAATTCTCACGAAAAAAGACGTGACTACACTTTATTTAAACAATCGGTTTGTTGATTCAAAACATTTGTTTGTAATATAACAAAGTTGATTTTTTTCATTGCCGATAGAAATATTCAATCGATTCCATCGCTTGAGTTATATCCGAATTTAAATTGCATTTCAATCGATGGAAATCATCTTCAAAATCTCGAATTTCTCAAGAGAAATTATGCTCTTGCCGAAATCTATGCAGGAAATAATCATATTTCCAATATTAAAAATTCATTTGGTCACTTGAAAAACCTACGAATACTTCATTTACAGAATAATCAAATTTCTAATCTCGATTATCTCGCTTATGAATTAAGACATTTAACTGCACTTGAAGATTTAAGTAAAACGAATCTTTTTTTTTTTGATCTCAAATAAAACTTTTGAATAGATTTATTCGATAATCCTGTGATATTTGTTCGTGGTTATAAGTCGACGGTGATTGATTTACTTCCGAAATTACGAGTTCTCGATCGACAGAGTTGGTTTTGTTTCATTTTTTTTTGTGGTGAGATTAACTGTTGAGTTGTTTTAGCGATTTCAAATGAAGATCGAGCTCAAGCGTTCAATGAACGACATCCCGATCGACGAAAAGTCTTCGATCAAATTGGATTTGCTTTTCATCTCGAACGAAAACAAGACGATCTTTTACCAATAAAAAAATCGATGCCTTTACTTAAACAATCGACTAAAGAACCTCTCGTGCGCATCCTAGAAGACGAAAATAAAACTCAAGAGTAAATTTATTCAATTATTATGATTTGAACATTTTTTTTTTTGGTTCTTCGTCGTTTCTAGACAATTAATCAATGAAGCTGTTCGAAATCGAGCCTTACGAAGAAGTTTAACTGAATATTCTCAATTCGATTGGAACAAAATTCCGATTGGAGCAGAAAAACGTCTTATGGACGCCGAAAATGCTGTAACACAACCCGACGTCATTTCGATTTTCTTTCAATAAATATCGAATTTTATTTTTTTTAAATAACTAATAAATAACTGAATGATTTACTTTTATTTTAAGACAAAAACAAAAGACACTTTCGTTAAACTGTTGGATAACTGCCGATATTTGCAATTCCACATTGATTATTTTTATTTCGGCTCATCCAAATATAACCTTTTGCTCCCCATGTGTCACCCCAAGAATTTTTAGCGATATAATAATCTTTCGAAACTGTGCCATTGTTAAATGTATCATATCCAACGAGAACAAATGAATGATCGATATTTGTTGTTGAACATGTTGGGTCATCATAAACACCTGATGAATAAAATTGAAATGAACTGCGTGAAGCATCAACTGCAACACTGATTGGACCAACATTAGCAATAGCAATTTGTAGAGCTGTTTCATTTTTAGCTGGAAGATCGACATAACCCTACACAGAAAGTCATTGATTATCAAAACTATTCGAAGAATCAAACAAAAAAAAGAATTCTCACAGTAGCAGTTGCTGCGACATTGCTTCGATTGAAACGACAAACTCCATCCTTAGCTTCATATGGATAACTTTCAGCTGTATCAATTCCTTTATTAGCTTTAACATATTCAAATGCAGAATCCATCAGTCCTCCATTACAACCTTGATTACCAAAACTGCCTGAACAATCCATTAGATTTTGTGCTGATAATCGTATTAATTGTTTTGTTTTAATAAAATGTTGTCCTTCTAATGCACCAGTTGCTGTAAATGCCCAACATGAACCACATTGTTCTTGATTTTCAATAACTTTTATCACAGCACCTTTTTCACGCCAATCTTCAAAACAACAACAACAACAACTTATCTTATCGATTGTCATCGTTTATTCTTACCAATAGCAGCTGGAAGTTCGGCATTAGCTGGCATTTCCCATGAACTTGTTGACAATTTGGTTTCAGGTTTTTTCATAGGATGTAACATTTTTTTAACGAATTCTTCATGTGACTAAAAAGAAATCAATCTGAAGTTGGAGAAGAATTGAAAAGTGTTTGTTTTGATTTCAAACCATATCAGCGAATTGATTGACTTTAAGTCGATATGAGTGTAAACCCAAATCAGCTTCAGCATTGTGTCGATTGATCAATTCGAGATTAGTTTTAAAAATATGTAAACTAAATAAATTCGAAGTGTTTTCTTTTTTTATTAAATTTCATTTGTATTTCGATTTCTACCGATATTGTTCTTCTATCAAAGACGAATATTGTTTATTATGTTCGATTTTAAATGAATTCCATTCATTTGTAGCTTGTGCAGCAACAAAAATAGCAACGAATACAATGGCAAAACGCATTTTCTTTGGAAGATTCGTGAAACGTTAAAATGACGAAGTATCTACACTACTATTTATACGAAATAGATAAGAAAAACGACCACATCATTGTGACAAGATTTGCTAATGTCATTTCGGGCAAGTGAAACTGATATGAAATTACATTTACTTAGATAAGTCATTTTTCTTTTTTTCTAGAACAAAATTAATCTTCGATAGAAAACTTTTAGTTATTTTCATCTGAGAATTTCAGTATTCGTTTGTTTTTCTTCGTGGCGAGTTTATAGTACCTTAATGATATGTGTATCATAGAAAATAGCTTGTTTAAAATAATTAATACAAATGACTATGAAATAACAGAACAAAATATACAAAAAAGGTGTGTTTGTTAAAGAGACGTTTCGCTGCTAGAGGATGTGGTTGAAGGTTGTTTCGAAAGTTTTTCAACGTTTTTGAAGTGTTTTAAACCTTCAGCGACCGATGCTTGAGCTTGTGCTCGAACTCGATAATCGTCTGTTTCAGGATTGATCGGTCTTTTAACAATTTCACCGCTAAATAATCACAAAAAATACAAATCGAAATGAATATTTTGTGAATCTTACATAATATCAATAACCCAATCTCGAAAGAATGGAAGTAATTGATCATCCATAGCCGGTAGAACAACAAGACGCTAAAAACCAAAATCAAAACATTTAAACAACAAATTTCCTCTCAACAGAAAGTTATAACAAACTTTAAGTTCGGCTCGTATTTTTGCTTGTAAGAAATCCTGAAGTAATGTATATGCAAACTGATTTTCGCCATAGACGGGAACAACTTTAATATTAAGATCTGGAACTTCAGGAAATCCAACCCTGAAGAAGAAGAAAAAAAAATCATTGGTTATCAAAGAATAGATTCGCAGTTTTCTTTACCAAATACGATCACTTGGTGGTGGAGGAATGTTGAGCTAAAGGAAAAACAGTGAAATTCATTTTTGAAAATCGAAAGAGAAGAAAAAACTGATTTACTGTGAGAACACCACTGAAACTTGTGACTTCAATATCAGCGCCGACATCTTTTTCCGAAAATTTTTCAAATAAAGATTTAACAAATGGAAGATTTGCAATCATTTGAAAGTGAGGATTTAATGCTAAACTAGTTAATTTCAATCCGAGTTTTCTCGCTATTGCCCTAGAATATTCAAAGAGTTGAAGGTTTTCTTTTCTGTAAACAATAAATTCGAAATTTTTTTCCTACATTTCAGGGATTTCAGGTTCTTTGGCTAAGAGCTTTTGTCTTTGCACTAAATCATCTTCATCAATTCGTTCATCATCTTTATGAACTAATTGTGCTGAATGATGTTGAGCAAAAATTGGTTTATCTGTTTTCGGATTATAATTAATCAATTTCTGTAATAAAACCTTCGTTCGTACGGATAATCTGTCAATTGAAATTACAAGAAAATTCTTTTGTCTTTATCTTCAAAATTCAATTACTTGAAATTGCCTCGATAGTAAACAAATAAATTAAACCAAACACCTTGTGTATTCCATTGCATAGGCTCGATTTTCAAGATCACTGGAAATGTATTTCCAATATCAATCGATGTTACACGAAGATTTTCGAGAATCGATACAGCAACTTCTTTTAATTTCAATTCGACTTTAGTTTTAATTAAATCTTTAAATAGTGGAACATCGAACATATCGGATAGTAATCGTCGTGCCATGAAATTAATTGTTAGAGCTGCTTCATCGAGACATTCGGGCGATTGAAGAACTTTCTGTAGACTAACTTCATTTGGTGTTTGTTTTTTTGATTTTCGAGAAATCGTTCGATGTGTTCCACTCGTGTCGATTTCATCGGATTTCGGTTCGACAATCTTAACAAAACAAAGTTATTTCGAAGATTTTGATTTAAAAATAAAGAAAAACCTTGGCTTTTTGTTGTAATTCTTGTGCTGATAGTTGAGTTTCGAGAATAGCTTGATCGAGTTCACATTCAGAAATCGAATTCAATCCAAGTTCAGTATCGGAATCAGTTTGAGCTAAACGTCGATGTAACGATGGACTTGAACTCTCAAGTGAAAGAGAATTATTCGATGAACTACTGATTAAACTATTTTTTCGTTCGATTTCTTCTTTTCCTCGACGTAAAACCAAAGATAAACTAAATAAACGAATCGATTTACTTGTTTTTTCAATGAACAACAAAATGATCTTACGCATGAAACCATTCTTCTTTCTGTCGACCAGTTTCAAACCAAATCGAAATAACCGTTGCTGTATTCGTAAAAAAATCGTCCGTATCAAGTTTTGATTTTTCTAATTGTTGTTTATTATAAATTTGTTTATCTAAAATCTGTAAATCTTGAAGAACAATCGGATAATCATTCATCCAATATTTTCCACGTGTTAATGTAGCTTCAGGAACAAGAATCATTCGAGCTTCTGAAACGACAAACAAACACAATTCGAAATTCGATGTCTTTTCGAAAAATAAATTCAACCTTTGATGAGATATTCTCGATCACCAATGAATTTCATTTCTTTTTCCGGTTTTTTCTCTTCATTCCATTGTTTACTAGCAAGTCGAACAATTAAACGATATCCATTGAGACGAATATCACACGGATAACGAGCAAAATCTTCGTCACGATCGGCATCATATCGTTGAAACGACATTGTTGCACCTGTTATCTTCAAGAGAATTCAAAATAGATAAATTTCAATCGAACAGATATTTACTTGTATATCGGTCGCTTTATCTTCGCGATCACATTTGGAAAGCATTGATTCAAGTGACGGAAATTCAATCCATTCAGTAATCGATGTTTCTTCGATTTTTTTATTGATAAATATTCGAACAAAGATATAAAATAATGCACCAGCAAATAGAATGCCAACAATTAAACCAGAAAAATAAGTCGACAAAGGTTTCCATAAGACAATTAAGAATGATATGACGCCAACAATTACCTAAAATCGACAAACAACAAGTTGATTTTTCTGAAAAACGAAATCAATCAATCGAATTTACGGCAACAGGATAGATTGTATTGTTATCAATTGGGAGTTTATTCGTTGGAATTTCATTGTAGTTTAATTGAAATTTCGGTCCGGATAATAAAAGTGCAGCTCGACGTTCGGGGTCATTGGGAACGGAGACAACAGCTGGTTTAGCCGTCATTTCATCGGGATCAACTTTGGTGATCGTTCGTTCTCTCACATCATTGAGTGTCGAACTTGAATATTCTCGATTCAACGAAATATTATCATTGAATTCAAATTGTGACTGAGAATTTGTCGATGTTAGTATCGGTTGAAACATTGGATTTGATGAATTTAATAGAGACGAACTATTCGATGATGATGATGCGAGACTTGACGAACTTGGTTTTGATGTACTCAATGGAACAGCATTGCTCGTATTGACAGTACTCGGTTTAATATTACCGAAGCCCATGTTGATTGCTAATTGATCTATTCCATGACGAGCTATTGGAATCGAATTTGTCGAAGAAATTGAAACAGAATCAATTGAATCTTCTAAATAAACAAAACATTGCTTTGAATATGTGCATTTTTTTAAAATTTCAATCAAGTAATCTACCCATTTGAATTATCTATTAAAGATTTTGTATTTATGCACAAATGAGAAAAAAATTATTCTAATTAATATCGATTTGAAATTTATCCAACCAACGGATATCAGATTGAAATTATACAAGTGATCGAGTCGAAATCTATTGACATCTATTGATATTCATTTCGTTTCTTTACTCGTTAGATATTAGATAAGATTTGATTTAATAAAAGAGTATAAAAATGTAGTTTTTTTTATCAATCCTTATAGTGAGTTTCTTCTTTCCTTTCTGTATGGAGTTCACCGAGTAAAAGCAAAGGAAAAGAAAAGCGTGATTCATACCATGAGTTCTAACAGTATGTTTGGTTTCGCTTGTTGTTGAAGAAGAATCATCTTGTAAAGTAAAAGTAACAGAATCAAGATTAGTTATTGAATGTTCAGACGACATTGAACTTCGACGATCAGAAGACATTGAATGTTTTCGTTCTCGAACAGCTTCAGTGATATCGTCTTTAATTGCAGATAATTTGCTTGAAATTTTCTCCAAAACTTTATGTGTTTTATGCTGATGATGATGACTATCTTCACTACTCATCGTTTCATGTAACTGCTGTTTTTACTTCTAGTATAAAGAAGTCCAATGATAAGACGTAATCGTTCTTTGTTATTTTTGTTATTTTTCGGGCGTTGTTTTTCTGCAATAGAGCCGTGCGGTTGACTAGGAGAATGATAGAAAGTACGACAGAACGATTAAGAAAAAAAGAAGAATTGTATCGTTACATACAGAAAAGAACGAGCGAACGAACGAACAGTTGTAAACATTAGGAGTGTAGGACGGAAAAAAAAAGAACGCACACGTCGATGCCGTTGGAGTATGATTGGTAGGCTATAAGAAATGACACAGAGTAACTAATATGGTTTAATTGCTGCTGAAATGAGCAAAAGCGAAAAGGGGTCATGAATGAAACTACCAATGGGTACATTACGACCACGTGTCACGACATGTTGATTTATTTTCATCACTTTATATACTAACAAAAAATAGGAATAATTCGAAATTGTATCTATTTAATTGATTTTAAGTGTACAAATGACATGTAGTTACATGAAGATATTGGTTCTGCCAGACTGCGAACAGATTGATCTCAAAGATATTTTCTGACAGTTGGACTTGACATCTGGACTCAAAGTTTGACTCTAAAGACAACTTAATGATGTCAATATGTCCAGACATGTATCGACGAAGGTTCGTTTACATAACAAACTGAAGATATATACATTTATCATAATTATTATTAGTTTATATTTAAAAAGCAAGATCATCATTGTTATTTCAACTCGAATGAATACAACAATTGAAAATGAATTTCTATGACTAAAGAAACAACAATCTATTCATCTATTTAAATTTTCAGACAATTGCTGCAGTTGAAAATAACCCCAATATGGTTATTGCTACGATTTCATTAAGCATTCGATTCTGAAAAAAGTCGTATAAACGGTTTCACTAAGTATTAATTTTGTAAAATATTGTTATTGGAAGTAAGAGTAACATTAATATTTGAGTATTTAGTCAAAAATACAAATGAAAGCTGGAATA